>OQWI01000392.1_pt1 | contig 20150 bp, 20 predicted proteins | sample 1691551 | NCBI WGS metagenome assembly OQWI01 (sample SAMN03418259, study PRJEB22391) | human gut metagenome | biome: human-gut; feature: organic feature; material: feces | host: Homo sapiens | place: Tanzania | collected 2013-01
TGTAACATATGCCGAGGATAAGGAATATGTGCAAAATGCCTTTAAACAATTGATTGAAAATGGTGTATATCCTGAAAAATTATGGAAATAGGACGATTTGTCCTATTTTTTACTGTAACCGATTACAATGTTGTGGTTATAAATCAAATTTGTGTTTTATTGATAAAAGTCTTTATATAAAGTAAATTTAACGAAAAATATTTTTTATTTGTTATATAATGTTTATATGTTTTAAATATGGGGAATATTAAAACAATTTTATGTTTTAACCTTAATTTAAGTAACTAATGTTCATTGACAATGGGTTATATTAAGGTAAAATATATAAGCGACTGTTATTCTAGGGGAATTGCGGTTGAAATTTGGGAAATGATATTTATCGGGTACATGCATAGGATATTAAAAATAGCTGGCTTTCCGCATTTTTAATTGAATTGTTCATCTGTTGATTTAGGTTCTATAGGGAGAAGTGTATCTAAATATCAGTGATTATTGTTTTATAAAGTCTTATTTAATTATTAAATAAATTTTTTTTATGGTTTGAAGGAGTTGGAATAGGAATATGTATCGAAAGAATACGAAGGGTTGGCTAAAGCATATTGATTTTATCATTTTGGATTTAATATGTTTACAAATTGCTTTTGTATTAGCTTATTTTATAAGGCATGGAAATATACATTTATACAATGATTTCTTATATAGAAATATGGCTATTATACTCGAATTGATTGATTTGATGGTACTGCTTCTATTTGGTACTTTGAAGGGTGTATTAAAGAGAGGGCATTATCAGGAGTTTGTAAAGACATTAAATCATGTGTTGATTGTTGGATTGCTTGATGTTCTATATTTATTTACAATTCAAAAGGGTATTATGTTTTCAAGATTTGTGTTGTTTTTAACAATAGGTATTTATCTTGTATTGACATATATTGTAAGAGAAGTATGGAAGGTACATATTAAAAAGGGTGTCAATAATGGGAATCGAAGTAAGTTATTGATTATAAGTTCAAGTGATATTGCGAATCTGGTAATCGATAATATTGAAAAGAGTAATTATACTCGTTATGACATTGTGGGTGTTGCATTATTAGATAAAAATTTAATTGGTAAAACAATTAATAATACGAAGGTTGTTGCGGATAATGATTCTATTGCGATGTATGCATGTAAAGAATGGGTAGATGAAGTATTGATTGTGTTACCTAAAAAAATTGCGTATCCAAATGAATTGATTGAACAATTAACTATGGCTGGTATTACTGTGCATATGAATTTGGCTAAAGTTATAAATTCGCCTGGTAAGAAGCAGTTTGTTGAGAAGATGGGTGATTATACAGTATTAACGACAAGTATCAATTATGCCTCGTTAAATGAAGTCTTCTTGAAACGATTGTTTGATATTATTTGTGGATTACTTGGATGTGTTTTAACATTAATTATTACTATTTTTATTGGTCCAATCATTTATTTTGCAAGTCCAGGACCAATCTTCTTTTCACAAGAGCGTGTGGGTAAGAATGGTAAGAAGTTTAAGATGTATAAATTCCGCAGTATGTATTTGGATGCGGAAGAACGAAAAGCTGAATTAATGAAAGATAACAAATTAGGGGATGGAAAGATGTTTAAGATTGATTTTGATCCTCGTGTTATTGGAAATAAAGTCATGCCAGATGGTTCTCATAAAACGGGTATTGGTGAATTTATTCGTAAAACGAGTTTGGATGAATTCCCACAATTCTTTAATGTTTTAAAAGGAGATATGTCTATTGTAGGAACTAGACCTCCTTTGATTTCAGAAACAAATCTATATGAATATCAACACTTTGCACGATTAGCTATCAAACCTGGAATTACAGGAATGTGGCAAGTAAGTGGTAGAAGTGAGATTACGGATTTTGATGAAGTAGTAAAACTAGATAAGTATTATATTGAAAACTGGGATCTTGGTTTAGATATTAAGATTCTGTTAAAAACAGTATTAGTTGTAGTATGTAAAAAAGGTGCGGTTTAAAAAGAAAGGGGAATTGATTTGAATATAGTCATGTTTGGACAAAAGAGACTGAGTCGAGAAGGCGGAGTTGAAATTGTCGTAAAAGAATTATGTACTAGAATGGTTAAGCTAGGTAATAACGTTACTTGTTTAAATCGTTCTGGTCATCATGTGAGTGGAAATGAATTTGATGCTCATAATGAATATGATGGTATTATACAAAAATCAGTTTTAACAATTGATAAAAAAGGATTAGCTGCAGTTAGTTCTTCTTTCTTTGCAGGATTAAAGTCTGCATTTGGTAAATATGATGTAGTTCATATTCATGCTGAGGGACCTGCATTTTTTTCATGGTTACCTAAAGCATTAGGTAAAAGAGTTGTGGTTACCATTCATGGTTTAGATTGGCAAAGAGAAAAATGGAAATCTGGCTTTGGGTCTAAATTTATTCATCAAGGTGAAAAGAATGCAGTAAAATATGCGGATGAAATTATTGTTTTGAGTAAAGGCGTACAAGATTATTTCAAGAACGAATATAATCGTGATACGCATTTTATTCCTAATGGAGTAAATAAACCTGAAGTTGTTGAAGCTCAAGAAATAAAAAAATGGGGATTAGAAAAAGATAATTACATTCTTTATTTAGGTAGAATTGTACCTGAAAAGGGAGAGCATTATCTTATTAAGGCCTTTAAACAGATTAAAACAAATAAAAAACTAGTGATTGCGGGTGGTATTTCTGATACGGCTGACTATGGAAAAGAATTAAAAGAATTAGCAGCAGAAGATGATCGAATTATTTTTACAGGATTTGTACAAGGTAGAATCTTAGATGAACTATATTCGAACGCATATATCTATTGTTTACCTTCTGATCTTGAAGGTATGCCATTAAGTCTATTAGAAGCAATGTCTTATGGAAATTGTTGTTTAGTTTCTGATATTGAAGAATGTGCTTCTGTTGTAGAAGATAAAGCAATTACTTTTAAAAAAAGTAATGTAGAAGATTTAAAAGAGAAACTACAAGATGCTTGTGAACATCCTGAAAAAGTAAATGAATTAAAAGCACAGGCTTCGGATTTTATTTGTGCTAAATATAATTGGGATGTTATTGTTGATGAAACTATGAAACTATATGGGAGAAATTAATAAATGAGTAAAGTAGATTTAGAAAACAAAACAATTTTAGTAACTGGTGCAGCTGGATTTATTGGTTCAAATTTGGTTAAGCGTATTTATAAGGAGACGCCTAATGTTACAGTTATTGGTATTGATAACATGAATGCATATTATGATGTGGCTTTAAAAGATTTTCGTCTTAAGGAATTAGAAAGATATTCCACTTTTACTTTTGTGAAGGGTAATATTGCGGATAAGAAATTAATTAATGAATTATTTGAAAAATATAAACCGTCAATTGTTGTGAATTTAGCAGCACAAGCTGGCGTTCGTTATTCAATTACAAATCCAGATGCATATATTGAATCGAATTTGGTTGGTTTCTTTAATATTTTAGAAGCTTGTCGTAATTATCCTGTTGAACATTTAGTTTATGCTTCTTCATCAAGTGTATATGGATCTAATAAGAAAGTTCCTTATAGTACAGATGATAAGGTGGATAATCCAGTTAGTTTATATGCAGCTACAAAAAAATCAAATGAATTAATGGCTCATGCTTATTCTAAGCTTTATAACATTCCAAGTACTGGGCTTCGATTCTTTACTGTATATGGTCCTGCTGGTCGTCCAGACATGGCTTATTTCGGGTTTACTAATAAATTAGTAAAGGGTGAAACAATTAAAATTTTCAATTACGGAAATTGTAAGCGAGATTTTACTTATGTAGATGATATTGTTGAAGGAGTTGTTCGTGTTATGAAAAAAGCTCCTGATAAAAAGAATGGGGAAGACGGGTTACCTATTCCACCTTATGCAGTTTATAACATTGGAAATCAACATCCCGAAAACTTACTAGACTTTGTACAAATTCTTTCTGAAGAATTAGTAAGAGCAGGTGTATTACCGGAAAATTACGATTTTGAAGCACATAAAGAATTGGTTGCCATGCAACCTGGAGATGTACCTGTGACTTATGCAGATACTAGTGCTTTAGAGCGAGATTTTGATTATAAACCTAGTACAAGTTTACGTGAAGGGTTAAGAAACTTTGCAGAATGGTATGCAGAATTTTATAAATAAGAGATTAGAGGGATAAAGAAATGAGAGAGTTTAAAGATTTAAAGATTGCTGTTGCAGGTACTGGTTATGTTGGTTTATCTATTGCCACCTTACTTTCCCAACATCACGAGGTGACAGCAGTAGATATCATCCCTGAGAAAGTTGAGCTTATCAACAACAAAAAGTCACCGATTCAGGACGAATATATCGAAAAGTATCTGGCAGAAAAAGAGTTGGATCTGACTGCAACTTTGGATGCTAAGGAAGCATATAGTGATGCTGATTTTGTAGTTATCGCTGCACCGACAAACTACGACAGCAAGAAAAATTTCTTTGACACCAGTGCAGTTGAAGCTGTAATCAAACTGGTCATTGAATACAATCCGGATGCCATTATGGTTATTAAGTCAACGATTCCTGTTGGTTATACAGCTTCTGTGCGTGAGAAATTCCACTGCGACAATATTATCTTTAGCCCGGAGTTTTTGCGCGAGAGCAAAGCTTTGTATGATAACCTTTATCCTTCCCGTATCATTGTCGGTACGGATGTTGGCAATGCTCGACTGGTAAAGGCGGCACACACTTTTGCAGAACTCCTGCAGGAAGGTGCTATTAAGGAGAATATCGATACTTTGTTCATGGGCTTCACCGAGGCTGAGGCTGTTAAATTGTTCGCCAACACCTACTTGGCTCTGCGTGTCAGCTACTTCAATGAACTGGATACTTATGCCGAGATGAAGGGGTTGAATACCCAGCAGATCATTAACGGCGTTTGTCTCGATCCTCGTATCGGCACTCATTATAACAATCCGTCTTTTGGTTACGGTGGTTATTGTCTTCCAAAGGATACCAAGCAGTTGTTAGCGAATTATGCGGACGTACCGGAAAATCTGATTGAAGCAATTGTCGAGAGCAATAGAACTCGTAAAGATTTTATAGCTGATCGTGTACTTGAAATTGCTGGTGCCTATGAAGCAAACGACAGCTGGGATGAAAACAAGGAGAAGGAAGTAGTGGTTGGCGTATATCGTCTGACCATGAAGAGTAACAGCGACAACTTCCGCCAGAGTTCTATTCAGGGTGTCATGAAGCGTATTAAGGCCAAGGGAGCAACGGTGATTATTTACGAACCGACTCTGAAAGATGGCGAGACTTTCTTCGGAAGTAAGGTTGTAAATGATCTACCGAAGTTCAAAGAAATGAGCCAGGCGATTATTGCAAATAGATATGATAGTTGCTTGGATGATGTGAAGGACAAGGTTTATACAAGAGATATTTTCCAGAGGGATTAATGGAGATGATAGAACGGCGCAGAAAGGAGAACATACAGTGATAAGAATTTTACAAGTTGTAAATGACATGCATCGCGCTGGGTTGGAAACGATGCTGATGAATTATTATCGGAATATTGATCGTGAGAGAGTTCAGTTCGACTTTCTGACGCACCGACCGGAGAAAAGCGATTACGATGATGAAATTGTTAGCCTTGGAGGTAAGGTTTACTATGCTCCGAGATTGTATCCACAGAATTATCCGGCATATTTCAAATATATGAAGCAATTTTGGGCGGAGCATCCGGAGTACAAAATCGTTCATTCGCATATTGACTCCATGAGCTATCTCCCTCTTCTGACAGCGAAGAAGGCAGGTGTACCTGTGAGAATTGCTCACAGCCATAACACCTCTATTGACAAGGATTTTAAGTATATTCTGAAGCAACTGTTCCGATATGGTATTAACTCTGTTGCTAACTATCACTTAGCGTGTGGATTGGAAGCTGGACGGTTTCTGTACAGAAATGATGATTTCAAGGTTATTCCGAACGCGGTTGATGCTGAGCAGTTCTATTTCAATGCAGATGTCAGGGCTGATAAGAGAAAAGAATTGGGCCTCACAGCTCAGTTTGTTATCGGACATGTTGGGCGTTTGTCTTATCAGAAAAACCATGGGTTCCTGCTGAAAATTTTTGCTGAAATTGTCAAAAAAGAACAGAACGCGATTCTGCTGCTGGCAGGCACCGGCGAAAAGGAGCAGGAACTTAGAGCGTTGGTCGAGCAGCTTGCATTGAACAACCAGGTGGTGTTTCTTGGCAATAGGAGCGATGTCGCAGAGCTTTATCAGGCCATGGATGTTTTTGTGTTACCATCCCACTTTGAAGGAATTCCAGTGGTGGGTGTCGAAGCTCAGTTTGCGGACTTGCCATGTGTTTTTTCTGATAAGGTCCCCAGCGAAGTCGCATTCAGTGAGAAAGTATGTTTTCTTCCATTGAGTGATTCTCCGGAAGCGTGGGCTAATCGAATTATTGCGTGTAGAGGGCAGGAAAGAAGTTCTGACCGGAATGAAATTGTAAATAGCCATTATGATATCAAAACTGCGTACAAAATTTTGCAGGATTACTATCTTGCCTTTTGATTGGCATTTACAATATTTTACGAGGAGGGAATAAATGGGAGTTGTATTATTTGAGAATAAAAGTGATTGCTGTGCATGCGGGGCTTGCCTGAATGTCTGTTCCAAAAGTGCGATCTCAATGAAACCGGACGCGGATGGATTTTTGTATCCTGAAATCGATCCCAACAAGTGTGTGGAATGTGGCGTCTGCAAGAGAGTTTGCAAGTATAAAACATCAGACTTGAATGCTGTTGAAAGTACATACGCTGTGACAAATAGAGATGAGAAGCAAATTATGAAGGCTGCTTCCGGTGGCTTGTTCTCAGCAGCGGCTTCAGCTATCTTGTCGGATGGTGGGTGTGTGTTTGGTGCGACATTAACATTTGATAGCGGTCACCCCGATACACATCACATCATGGTTGAGAATAAAGAGGAACTTTGGAAGCTGCAAGGATCGAAGTATGTGCAGAGTCGGATTGGCAGGACATATCAGCAGGCAAAGGAATGCCTGCAGAATGGGCGAACGGTTCTCTTTTCTGGTACACCGTGCCAGATAGCTGGCTTAAAAAGCTATTTGGGGAAAGTGTATGAGAACCTTTATACAATGGACCTCATTTGCCATGGCGTTCCCTCTGCCGAATTCTTTGATGGTTATATTCAAGAGCTGAATAAGAAATATCGTGGCAAAGTAACAGAGTATAAGTTCCGCGATAAAACAAAAGGTTGGGGGATGAATACTACCTTTGAGATTGTTCGAGGGGATAAGAAGACGACGATTTTTAAAACTGCAAAAGTTCAGTCATATCTTTCGTTTTTCTATGATTGTAAAATATTTCGAGAAAACTGCTACAGCTGCCCGTATGCCGGCTCAAGCAGAGTTGGAGACGTGACAATTGGGGACTATTGGGGCATTGAAAACGAACATCCCGAGTTAGATCATGATCCTGATTTTAATAAAGAAAAAGGCATTTCTTGCCTTCTAATCAATTCCCCTAAGGGACAGGAATTATTCGAACTTATAGAAAATCAGATTCATTTTGTTCCGTCCCAGTTTGCAAAGGTTGCGAAGACTAATGGGCAGTTAAAGGCACCTTCAGTAATGCCAATGGAACGTAATAATATCTTGGACATTAATAGAAGAAACGGATATGAAGGTGTAGAGCGCTATTTCAGCAGGAAATATCGATATCAGATCATACTCTATACTGGATATGATTTGATTCCGCAAAAAGTGCGCAAGAAGTTGAAAAAAATTTTGAAGAGGTAATTTGATGGTTATAAATGTGATAACAAGACATGCTCCGACGAATTATGGTTCTCTGTTACAGGCAATTGCAACACAAAGAGTGATTATGAATCTGGGGCATGAGTGTCGAATAATAAATTATATTCCGAAATGCGAAACTGGCGTTAGGATGGCGATTACGCAGCTTGAACAAAAAACAAAGTGGAGACGCAATCCGATTAAAAAAGCGATATATCTAATGGTCGCTGAGCCTGAAACTTTGTTGATGGAAAGAAAATTCTTGGCGATGAGAAAAAAATACCTGTTGATGGGACCCTGTTGTGCCACAACAGGGGAGCTTAAGAAATTGTATGCTGAGAAAAAGGACGAAGTTTTTCTGACCGGAAGCGATCAGGTGTGGGGACCTATCTCTACCGGACATTACGATCCAACTTATTTTCTTGATTTTGTTCCGAAAAGTTCACGCAAGCTTGCTTTTGCGGCCAGTTTTGGAAAAGCAATATTTGATGAACAAACACTCAAAGAATATAGAGTGCTTTTAAAAAAATATGACAGTTTGGCCGTTAGAGAGAACGTTGCGGTTGAACTCCTGAAAAAAATGGACATTTCGGCAAAGCAGGTACTTGATCCTACTTTATTAATGGACGCTGATGCTTGGTCCGAATATGTCAAACCAATGAAGAAACCTGAAAAATATGTACTTGTTTATCAGATCCATGCAAATTCGGATTTAGATCACTACGCAGTGAAGTTTGCTGAAAAAGCAGAGTTACCATTGCTCCGCGTTTCACCGTTACTTCACCAAGCAAAACGTAGCGGAAAGTTTGTGTACTGCCCTGATATCAGCGGATTTTTGGATCTCATAAAAAATGCTACCTATTTGGTAACAGATTCATTTCATGGTACAGCTTTTGCTATCAATTTCAATACACAGTTTGTCGAAGTGCTTCCGAATACAGGAACCAGCAGCCGAAATCAGAGTATTTTAGAATTGACTGGACTGACAGATAGAATCGTTCGAGATTTGAATGATTTTTCATATATCGATCAGGAGATTGATTTTAAAGAAGCGAATGAAAAGATTAGTACAAGTAGAATAGAATCCATTCGGATTTTAGAGGAAATGCTGGCAGAGCAGATTGGTATTTGACCGTAAGGATAGTGGAGGATGGACGAATGAATATAGCTATTATATCTCACAGTGCCGGTGGTGGTGGAGCAGAACGTGTGGCTGTTAATTTAGCAAACCATTTATTGAACGAGAACGAGGTGTTTTTCTGTGCAGTACATTCAGATAGAAGGGAATATTATTTGGATCCGAAAGTTCAATATGATTATATAGGAACAGAAAGAGGCGGATTTAGAGGGCAGCTATCTATTGCTATTAATCTGAGAAAATACATAAAGAAAAATAATATAGAAGTCATGATTTCTTTTATTTCTGTTGAGGGTATTTTCTTAATTGGCAATAAAAAAATTTTTAAAATATATTCCTTGCGGAATGATCCGTCAAAGTTCTTTAATAGTGGGCTTAAAAAGATCCTTAGAACTTTAGTGTATTGGGATGCGGATAAAATTGTATTTCAAACCCCAGATGCCAGAGATTATTTTTGCCAAAAGATCCGTGAACATGGAGTCTTGATTCCCAACCCTGTGAAGAGCGGATTACCCTACTGGAATGAAGAAAACCACCGAAAAGAAGTTGTGGTTGCATGCCGTATTAACAAACAAAAGAACCTTTTTATGCTATTGGATGCATATCGTATTGTTTGGGAAAAGCGGCAGGACTATAAACTTTCGATTTACGGAGAAGGGGAGCTGAAGGAAGCACTTGTGAGGTACGCTGAGCAGTTGGGCATTTCGGAGGCGGTGAAATTTCACGGTTTCTCCAGTGAAATTCACAAAATTATGGCCGAATCGGCTATTTATGTTTCTTCCTCTGACTATGAAGGTATTTCGAATTCCATGTTGGAAGCGTTGGCAATTGGAATTCCGGCGGTATGCACGGATTGCCCGGTAGGTGGCGCTAGAATGTATATTCGTGACGGGGAAAATGGTTATTTGATTCCTGTAGGAGATGCGGATGTGATGGCTGATCGTATGCTAGCCTTAATGGAAGACAAAAAACTTGGAGAATCTTTTTCTAAAGAGTCTGTTAAAATTCGTGAAGAACTCACAGACGATAGAATCTTTGGTATGTGGAAAGCGTTGCTGGTTCGATAAGTTTCTCCGTAATTTGATTAAATGCGAGATTATACTGGATTGTCTTTGTGAAATTTGAAGCAATCGGAAAAGGAGAATGGAATGGAAATCAGAATTAACAAATCGGCGATTACACAATATTTATTGATATACCTCATGTTCATAATTCCTGGAAGTTGTTTGTTTGCAAAGTACTGGACAGGAACTATGAAGTATTTTGTGTTACTTATAGTATATGCTGCCTTGATTGCTTTTAAGAACAAATATCAATCTCGGTATTCGATTTGCTTTCTTTTATTATTGTTGTTCTTTACTGTATTTTCTAGATTTTTGGTTGGTGGTGTAGGATTTTCTGCGTGGTGTCAGTTTGCTGTGTGTATTCTTAGCACACAAATTGCTATTTGTTGTGATAGAGAAAATTTTTTAAATAGATGGATCAAAACTGTTGAATTTTTTGCAGTAATTAGTATTGGGTTTTGGGCCGTCTTTTGTATTGCACCGAATTTAGTCAACCTTTGGCCGGCTCAATCTTATGATACTCAGGCGCTGGGAACAGCGGGATGGGAAACATATTGGCATGGTAAAGGAGTACTTCTGTATAGCTACTTGGAAATTCATCCCACAAGAAATTGTGGCATCTTCACTGAACCAGGAGTCTATCAGATTGTTTTGAACATGGCATTGTTTGTGTTACTGTTTTGGAAAGATAAACTCTCTTTTGCAGCGGAAAGACGATATAGAAGATGCTTAAATATAATCTTAATAGGAATTATTACAGCTCAATCGACGACAGGTTATTTGGGATTGGTTCTCATCTTGTTTTTCTTTTATTTTACTCATCAAGAATATGAGGTGAGCCGAGTTAAATTTTACTTAATGGGATTGGTTTTTATTGCTCTCGTTGTTTTATTTGTAGATTATGCAACAAGAGCAAATGATAGTATTTTGTATAAACAGATTATCGAAAAACTATTTGGATCTTCTGGTAGCGGTTTTGATGTATCATCGGGGACAGGCCAGTATAGATTAGGAACCATGATGATTAGTCTTGCAACCGTTTTTCAGCATCCATTGGGAGTAGGATATGACGCGTTCTATGCAGCACGAAATGCTTTTGGAAGTGGTTTAGTAGCAGCAAGTCTTTTAGCTTATGCTGCTGTTTATGGGATTATCCCATGGTTGATAGTTCTTGGAATGATATTTACGCCGGTGTTTAGATATCAAAGAAGAGCAGTTGCATTTTTGTATGTTTTGCTATTTATAAATACTACTTTGGCACAAACAGATTTGATATATCCGGCATTTTTCATGATTCCAATGTATTTGGTAGCAACTAAGAATATGAGGAGGTGACAATAACCGATGAAGAAAACTCTTATGATATGCTCTAACGAAAATGCGTACTATTTTGATCATGTCCATATCCCGGAATTATCAATTAGAGGACTCTTTAAGAACCACGCTGAGTTCAATAATCCTGTACTAAAATTTCTCAGAAAAGCGAAATCGAGATGGACATGTTTCTTTTATCAGGATTGGTTCAAAAATATTGATTCATATGAAAAAATAATTGTATTAGATGTGGCTTTTTCCTATGACTCTCAACTTCTACGAAATATTGCACAGAAAGCTACGAATTCGAAGTTGTATTTTTATTCTTGGAATATAGCAAAGGATGAATCAAAATTCGAAATTACTTATAATGCGGTAAAGTATTCCGGATTTCAGTTTTATTCATACGATAGAGGAGAGTGCGAAAAGTATGGTTTGAAGTTCAATACAATCATGTATGATCGAACCTTGACTTTGCAGATAGCTCAAGAACAATATGATACTTTGTTCCTTGGATATTTAAAAGACAGGAAGGAAGATATTTTATCGTTATACGATATGTTTACTTCTGCAGGATTAACCCCAAGATTTGTTATTGTTAGTAAGGGAGAAAGAAAAGAAAAATTTCCATTTGACTATCGAGATGATTATGTAGGGTACTACGATTATTTAAAGATGGTCGGAACCAGTCGTGCCATATTAGATATTGCGCAACAGAAACAAGATGGATATTCGATGAGAGTGATGGAGGCAATTTTTTTTAATAAAAAACTTGTTACAACGAATACTGCGGTTAAACAATCAGTATTTTATGACGAAAATAACATCTTCATTGTTGACTTAAAAACAACTACTGCAGATGAACTTCAAGCTTTCTTTGCAAAGCCTTTTAGAAACTACAGTGACGAAGTTCGAGAATATTATTCCATAGAAGCGTGGGTTGACCGCTTTACCGAGTAGATTTTGAAAGGAGCAGACTGTGTTTTCGGATATAAAGAAAAAAATTCGTAGAAAGATAGAATTATACAATTTTAAGAGAAATCATAGAGGTTTGTATGTCGATGGTTCTTTACAGCTTCGGCTTCCCAAGTATATATCATGCGGTTCCAATATCGCGATAGGAGAGAATAGCAAACTCTTGTGCTGGGATTCTTACAATGGTAAGGAATTTGAGACTTCTCCCTCAATTATAATTGGATCTGGGGTACGTATAACGCGGAACCTGACGATTCAATGTGCCAATAAAGTTCAAATCGGTGATAATGTGCTGATAGCGTCTGATGTTTTCATCATAGATTATAATCATGGAAATTCACCACTTACAAAGAATTACCTAGATAATCCCTTAAATATTTCGATGGGGGGGGTAACAATTGAGAATGGGGTTTGGATTGGGAATAATGTTATTATTCTTCCAAATGTAACAATAGGGGAAAAAAGTATAGTGGGTGCTGGTTCTGTAGTAACGAAAAGTATTCCTGCATACTCAGTTGCAGTAGGAAATCCGGCTCATGTTATTAAGCATTTTGATTTTGAGGCTAATATATGGATAGAGGATTAGAATGAAAAAAATATTAGATAAAATAAAGAATTTGCCCATCGGAGTAAAAGCGGCAGCAGTGTATACCTTGGCATCTGTTTTTTCAAAAGGGCTGGCAATTATCACAGTACCAATTTTTACGAGAATCATGTCTACTTCCGAAATTGGTGTAGTTAATTTATATAATTCGTGGCATTCCATGTTGAATGCAGTAGTGACGCTTTCATTAACGTCTGGAGGTTATTCTGTCGCATTAAAAGAGTTTGGAAAAGAGAGAGATCAATATCAGTCATCGGTATTATCATTAACGTCTTTTGTTGCGTTAATTGTTGCTTTGATTTATATAATATGTCCGTCTTTTTGGAATGGACTGACCGGTCTGTCAACAGATTTAATGGTCTTGATGCTGATTGGTTTTTTTGTAGCCCCAGCATATGATTTTTGGCTTGCAAGACAGCGATACGAATATAAATATAAACTTGCGGGCAGTTTAACAGCTATTACAGCTCTTCTTGCATCGTTATGTGGTGTAATGATTGTGCTTCACATGAACGCTAAGGAACTGTCTGACGTGGCGAATGGACGACTCTATGCATCGAATATCGTATCTTATATTGTTTACGGAATTTTGTGGTTCATCATTATTTTTAGAGGGAAAACATTTTTCAATAAGGAATATTGGAAATTCTCCTTACAATTGAGCATTCCTTTGATTGGATATGCCTTAGCTGCACAGGTTCTTAGCGTATCGGATCGGATGATGATTAGCAGAATGGTGGATAATAGTGCAGTTGGAATTTATAGTACTTTGTATACCGTTAGTTCGATATCTTTACTAGTATGGAGTGCGATAAATGCTTCTTTTATACCATATCTGTATCAAAATATTGAGTCAGATAAGAATGAAATAAAGAAATATTCACTTTTGCTTATGGGCGCTTATGCGATTGTGGCTGCATTATTAACATTCTTTGCTCCTGAAATTGTAAGAACATTAGCTACTGAGGAATATTATGAAGCGATTTATATTATGCCACCTATTGCTGGCGGTGTCTTTCTGACATGCGTATCCAATATGTACTCGAATATTATGATTTACTATAAGAAAACTCAATATATTATGTATGCTTCGATAGCTGCGGCAGCTACCAATGTTGTTTTGAACTATTTTTGTATTGCGAAATTTGGTTATATGGCTGCGGCATATACTACTCTGGTTGCGTATATCGTATTAGCTCTTGGAGAGGCAGTTTGTGCTCATGTGGTATGTAAAAAAGAGAGAGGTGCCAACTACGAGGTATACAACGATAAAGCGGTTGGACTGATGGCGGTTATGGCCATTCTACTATGCTTGAGCGGATTAATTTGGTATCAGTATGCTGTTTTAAGATATGGAATTATTATAGTTGGCTGTGCGGTTGGTGCCGTACTGGGATATAGAGTTATAAAAATGAGGAAGGTGAAGCAGTAATGTTATACAAGATTATAGGTGCTCTTGTTTTTCCGCCACTTCAGACAGTGGAAATCGGAGAAATTATTGGGGGGGTAATACATCCCGCACTCTATTGCAGTGATATCCCCTTACAAGGCCGGTAAGAATTTGTCACTGCTGCTGGGAGTTGTTATTGGTAAAAACGGGGAAGGTGACAGAAGTAAAACCAATCCTACGATTTTAGATAATGTTACCATTGGCGCAGGGAGTGTTGTGGCAAAGGATGTTTCATCGAATACAATTGTTGCTGGAAATTCTGCTCAAGTAATAAAAAATATAATTTTGACAAAGAGATTTGGGAAAAAACGAAGAAGGACTAAAAAGTGAAAGGTATCGTATTAGCCGGGGGCGCAGGTACACGTTTGTATCCCCTCACTATGGTCACATCGAAACAATTGCTTCCTGTTTATGATAAACCGATGATTTATTATCCACTTTCAACATTGATGTTGGCAGAAATCAAAGATATTCTAATTATTTCGACATCACAGGATACTCCGCGTTATAAAGAATTGCTTGGTGATGGCCATCAGTTTGGCATCAATCTAACATATGCTGTTCAGCCGTCGCCAAATGGGCTTGCACAGGCTTTTATTATTGGCAAGGAGTTTATAGGTGATGATACCTGCGCTATGATACTGGGCGACAATATCTTTAATGGCAATGGTTTGTTTGCACGTATGGATAATGCTAAGAGAATGGCAGAACAAGGAATTGCGACTGTATTTGGGTATTATGTAAGAGACCCGGAAAGATTTGGGGTGGTTGAATTCGATTCGGAGGGTAAAGTATTGTCCGTAGAAGAGAAGCCAAAGGCACCAAAAAGTAATTATGCAATTACCGGTCTGTATTTTTACCCTTCAGGTGTGGCATCACGTACGGAGAGGGTTAAGCCATCTTCCAGAGGAGAGCTGGAAATCACGACTTTAAATGATATGTATCTAAAGGATAATCTGTTGAATGTTGAACTACTCAATCGGGGCTTTGCATGGCTAGACACTGGAACGATGGAAAGTTTACTGAGAGCGTCTGATTTCATTCATATGGTTGAGGAACAGCAAGGGGTTATGATATCCGCTCCTGAAGAAATTGCTTATAGATACAAATGGATAACAACGGAGCAGTTAAAAGAGGCCGCTGCGCTTTATGGAAAATCTCCTTATGGAGAGCATTTGAAGACTGTAGCGGAAGGAAAAATGAGGTGAGTATAATGAATATAATTGTAACCGGCGGCGCCGGATTTATTGGAAGCAACTTTGTATTTTATATGCTGGATAAGTACCCAGACTACCGCATTATTTGCTTGGATAAACTGACCTACGCAGGCAATTTGTCAACATTGGCTCCTGTGATGAATAACCCCAACTTCCGATTTGTGAAGGCTGATATCTGTGATAGAGAGGCAGTATATAAGCTATTTGAAGAAGAGCAGCCCGATATTGTGGTTAACTTTGCAGCAGAAAGCCATGTGGATCGTTCCATTGAAGATCCAGGTATCTTCCTGCAGACCAATATCATGGGTACTGCAACGTTGATGGATGCTTGCCGTAAGTATGGTATTACTCGTTATCATCAAGTGTCTACCGACGAGGTGTACGGTGATCTGCCTCTGGATAGACCTGATCTGTTTTTCACGGAGGAGACTCCTATTCACACTAGTAGTCCGTATTCTTCGTCTAAAGCTGCAGCTGATCTGCTGGTGCTGGCTTACCATCGTACATACGGTTTGCCGGTGACTATTTCCCGTTGTTCCAACAACTATGGCCCATATCACTTCCCGGAGAAGCTGATTCCTCTTATGATTGCTAATGCTTTGAATGACAAACCTCTGCCTGTTTATGGTGAAGGTCTAAATGTGTGCGACTGGCTGTACGTAGAGGATCACTGCAAAGCCATTGATTTAATCATCCACAAAGGACGTGTAGGTGAGGTTTACAATATCGGTGGCCACAATGAGATGAAGAATATCGACATCGTGAAGATCATCTGCAAGGCACTGGATAAACCGGAAAGCCTGATTACATATGTTACCAATCGTAAGGGTCACGATATGCGCTATGCCATTGATCCGACTAAAATTCACAATGAGCTTGGCTGGTTGCCTGAAACGATGTTTAAGGACGGCATCCAGAAGACCATCCAGTGGTATCTGGACAATAAGGAATGGTGGGAGATCATCATTTCTGGCGAGTATCAGAACTACTACGAAAAAATGTACAAAAATAGGTAAGGAGGAGTTCATATGGGACAAATTACAGTTACAAAGGCACCAATAGATGGGTTATATGTAATTGAGCCTACTGTACATGGTGACAGTCGAGGATATTTTGTTGAAACATATAACCAACACGATATGCATGAGGCCGGATTGGATATGGTGTTTGTACAAGACAATCAGTCCATGTCACGCAAGGGCGTATTGCGTGGGCTTCACTTTCAGAAACAATTTCCGCAAGGAAAGCTAGTGCGTGTAATTCAGGGTTCTGTTTTTGATGTTGCAGTTGATTTGCGTGCGAATAGTAGAACTTATGGTCAATGGTATGGGGTAGAGTTAACGGAGGAAAATGGTAAGCAGTTCTATATTTCGGAAGGGTTTGCGCACGGTTTTCTTGTACTAAGCGAAGTCGCAAAGTTTTGTTACAAGACAACTGATTTTTATCATCCTGGTGATGAAGGCGGCGTGGCATGGAATGATCCTGAAATTGGTATTGTATGGCCGCAGCTTATCGGTAAATATAAAGGAAATGCATCCGCTGACGACTATCAACTCATGGATGGAACTCAGTTAAATCTAAGTGAAAAAGATCAGAAGTGGATGGGCTTAAAAGACACATTCAAATTCTAAAGGAGGAATCAAAATTGAAAATATTAGTGACTGGTGCAAATGGATATCTGGGACAGGGGATTGTAAGAAGTATCTTGAATAATGGCCATTGTGTTGTAGCTACGGATTTTAACACCCAGTTTGTAGATGAGCGTGCAGAAAGAATTGGCTGCAATTTATTTGAAGTTGATAATCCGTATAGTTTCTTTGGCGAACCTGATGTGCTTCTCCATTTGGCATGGAGAGACGGGTTTGTTCACTATTCCAGTGCGCATATTGATGATCTTCCTAAGCACTATGCGTTTATTAAAAAAATGGTTGATGGAGGTATTCAACAGGTTGCTGTTATGGGAAGCATGCACGAAATTGGCTTCTTTGAGGGTAGCATAAATGAAAGCACTCCTTGTCATCCTACGACTCCGTATGGAATTGGAAAGAACGCATTACGCGACTTAACACAAATGATATGTGAGCAAAAAAATATTGTGTTCCAGTGGCTACGTGGCTATTATATTGTTGGCAATTCTAAGTTTGGCAATTCAATATTCTCAAAGATTACAGCGGCCGTAGATGAAGGAAAGACAGAGTTTCCATTTACCTTGGGTCAAAATCAATATGATTTTATTGACTACCCTGATTTCTGCGCACAGGTTGCCGCAGTAGTTGGTCAAAAAAATGAGCAAGGGATTATTAATATTTGCTCAGGTAAACCAGAAAAATTAGCAGATAGAGTTGAGCGCTTTATTAAGGAAAATGATTATAGAATTAAGCTGCAATATGGAGCTTTTCCAGATAGACCGTATGACTCCAAGGCAATTTGGGGTGATGACACAAAAATCAGAAAAATCATGGAGAACCAGGCAAATTAAACGATAGACCAGCTAATGATGCGTTTTTGCCGCGTAGAAAGGGAACTGTATCATGGGCATAATAAATAAAATATGGAAATATATAATGAAGCGCCAAAACCCGATGCGGTATGCTCGCAAGATGGGCGTAGTGCTAGGTGAAAATGCAGACTTATTGGATTACCAGATTGGGGTAGTGAGCCATGGTTGATTTCTATTGGAAATCATACAGAGGTTTCCTTTGATGTAGCTTTTATAACTCATGATGGTGCTACCTGGTGTTTTAGAGATCAAGATGAGTATAAGGGAACATTAAAATTCGGAGGAATTCGAATTGGAAATACTGTTTTATTGGTGCCCGCAGTACGATTTTACCAGGTGTTACAATTGGTGATAATAGTATCGTGGCAGTGGAAGCGGTGGTGAATAAAAGTATACCCTCCGGAGAAGTGTGTGTGTGTGGGTACCAGCCCATTACATCATGAAAACAAAAGACTATGCAGACAAGTGTAAAGAAAATACTCCTATCTATGATTTAGACAACTATCGGAAGAATTTTCGTGAGGAGATTAATTTGATCTGCGATAGGATGGAACATAGCATGTGAAATAAGGGATAGGGTCCGACAGCGAGGATAGTCTAGGTAATTAGGAGAATATTATTGGGTTCCATTGGGGGTCAGACCCCATGAAGAAGAAATAATTTTTTTCTAAAGAAACTATAAACGAAAATGAGAGCATAGGCTACTGGCGCTGCTTTAATAATCACAAAAATCTTTGTGGAAGGCACGTTGAGTAGGCTTCAAGGCTGCCCATGAGTATTTGGTGAACGGCGGTAAGTCCTGCATTGTTGGCTTTGTGATGAAGAATACGCTGTCTGATAATGGAGGTGTGCCCCGTGGTATCTGCAAGATGGATCAGAACAATCTGACTGAGGTTGTGGAAACCAAGAACATTGTAAAGACCGTAAATGGAGCAGAGGCAGACGGCATGGTTGTGGATGTGAATTCTCTGGTTTCCATGAATATGTGGGGACTGACACCGGACTTTATGGATATCCTTGAGAAAGGATTTACAGAATTTCTCAGTGAGCTTGCACCGGAAGATATTAAAAAGGAATATCTGCTTCCGGAGTTAGTTGACCATCTGATCAAAAATGAAAGTGCTGAAGTTGATGTTCTGGAGACAAAGGATACATGGTTTGGTGTAACCTATCAGGAAGATAAAGAAACGGTAATGAGCGCATTTAAACATCTTACAGAAGCGGGTATATATCCTCAGGGGCTTTATCAATAAGTTAAGCGGATATCCGCAGCTTTCGCAGGAGACATGCCTGATCTGATTAAAAGCAGTTTTGGGTGTGATTCGGGAAATACAGTATACAGTACAGAAACAGAGGATATTGTAAAAAGTAAAGGAGAGCAATTATGGGAAAATATTTTGGAACAGATGGATTTCGTGGAGAAGCAAATGTTAAACTGACAGTAGATCATGCATTTAAGGTGGGACGTTACGTAGGCTGGTATTACGGAAGAAACCATAAAGCTAAGATTGTTATTGGAAAAGATACAAGAAGAAGCAGTTATATGTTTGAATATGCACTTGTTGCAGGTCTGACAGCGTCCGGTGCAGATGTATATCTTCTTCATGTAACGACGACTCCAAGTGTTTCCTATGCAGTACGTACAGAGGATTTTGACTGTGGTATTATGATTTCTGCAAGTCACAATCCATTTTATGATAATGGAATCAAACTTCTCAATGGAAACGGGCAGAAGATTGAAGCAGAAGTAGAAGCAAGGATTGAAGCATATCTGGATGGCCTGATTGAAGATCTTCCTCTGGCAACCAAAGAAGATATTGGACGCACTGTGGATTTTGCTTCAGGAAGGAATCGTTATATCGGACATCTGATCTCTATTCCAAGCAGGGATTTCAAAGGTATTAAAGTAGGGCTTGACTGTGCAAACGGAAGTTCTTCAGCTATTGCAAAGAGTGTTTTTGACGCTCTGCGTGCAAAAACTTACGTTATTAACAATGATCCGGATGGAACAAACATCAACAGAGCATGTGGATCCACGCATATTGAAGTACTTCAGAAATAT
>OQWI01000395.1_pt1 | contig 20081 bp, 9 predicted proteins | sample 1691551 | NCBI WGS metagenome assembly OQWI01 (sample SAMN03418259, study PRJEB22391) | human gut metagenome | biome: human-gut; feature: organic feature; material: feces | host: Homo sapiens | place: Tanzania | collected 2013-01
ATGGCGCAGACCTGCCGCCTTATAATAAAAGGTGGGGGCTGCCGCTCTACGTGTTCCTCTGCCTTGCCACGGTCTACATCCAGGCCCACTACGCCATCGACGCACTGGCAGGCCTTGCCACGGGAGCCCTCTTCTTCGCCCTGTTCATGGCCGTTTCGCGCGGCATGATTGAACGCAGACACAGATAGAAAACCGATAGAAAACTCAAGATAATGAAACAACTGTATATAGAGACCTACGGATGCCAGATGAACGTGGCAGACTCTGAGGTGGTGGCTTCCATCATGAAGATGGCGGGCTACGACCTGTGTGACAATGAGGCCGACGCCGACGCCATTTTCCTCAACACCTGTAGCATACGCGAGAACGCCGAAAACAAGATATACAACCGCCTCGAGACCCTGCATGCCGAGCAGAAGAAGGGCCGCAGCCTCATCCTGGGTGTACTGGGATGTATGGCAGAGCGTGTCAAGGACGAACTCATTGACCGCCACCACGCCAATCTGGTATGCGGACCCGACAGCTATCTCAATCTGCCCGACATGATGGCGCAGTGCGAGACCGGCCACAATGCCATCGACATCGCCCTGAGCAAGACCGAGACCTACCGGGATGTAATCCCGCAGCGTATAGGCCTCGCCCACATCAGCGGATTTGTCAGCATCATGCGCGGATGCAACAACTTCTGCCACTACTGCATCGTGCCCTACACCCGAGGCCGCGAGCGCTCACGCGATGTCGACAGCATCCTGCGCGAGGTAGCCGACCTGCACGACCGGGGCTTCCGCGAGGTGACGCTGCTTGGCCAGAATGTCAATTCCTATGGACTCTCGCCCGCCGGCAAGCGCGAGGAGGGCTCCACATCCTTCGCCCAGCTGCTGCGGCTTGTGGCGCGCTCGGTGCCCGATATGCGCGTGCGCTTTACCACCTCCAACCCCGAGGATATGACCGACGACATACTCTACGCCATCGCCGAGGAGCCCAATCTCTGCCACCACATACACTTCCCGGCACAGAGCGGCTCCAACAAGATACTCCATCTGATGAACCGCAAGTACACCCGCGAGGACTATCTGGAGCGCATAGCCGCCATACGACGCATCATACCCGACTGCGGCATATCTACCGACCTCTTTGTGGGCTACCACGACGAGACCGAGGAAGACCACGAGCTCACCCTCTCCCTCGTGCGCGAGGTGGGCTTCGACAGCGCCTTCATGTTCAAGTACTCCGAGCGCCCCGGCACCTACGCCTCCAAGCATCTGCCCGACAATGTGCCCGAGGAGGTCAAGATTGCCCGACTCAACCAGCTCATACAGCTACAGACCGAGGTCAGCGCCGAGCAGAACCGCAAGGATGTGGGTCGCGAGTTCGACGTGCTGCTCGAGAGCGTGAGCAAGCGCAGCCGCGAACAGCTCATGGGACGCACCCCGCAAAACAAGGCGGTAGTTGTGGACAAGGGCACCCACCACGTGGGCGAAACCATACGCGTGCGCATCACCGGAAGCACCAGCGCCACCCTCTTCGGCGAAGAAATACATGCCGAGGCCTAAAAAACATTAGACTTTGGTTGGTTTATATTCATAAATGACATACCTTTGTAATTATGAAAGAGTTTTTACAAATTATCAGACGGTTCGTACCGCCCTATAAGCGTTATCTGGTAGGCTCGGTGATATTCAATATCCTGGCAGCCATACTCAACATCTTCTCGTTTGCAGCCATCATCCCCATCCTGCAGATACTCTTCGACGTCAAGGGACATGCCACAGCCACCCACCTCATGGATTGGGGCAGCGGCAACATCAAGGACGTGCTGTCCAACAATGCCGACTACTACGTGCGCGAACTGATCAGCATCACCAACCCCGTGACCACCCTGCTGCTGATAGGACTCATCCTCACCTTCATGACCTTCCTCAAGACGGCGGCCTACTTCCTGTCCTCGGCAGCCATCATACCTATGCGTACGGGCGTGGTGCGCGACATCCGCAACTCGCTGTACAAGAAGATAACCTCTCTGTCGCTCGGCTTCTTCAGCGAAGAGCGCAAGGGCGACATCATCGCCCGCATGAGCGGCGACGTGCAGGAGATTGAGAACAGCATCATGGCATGGATAGACATGCTCATCAAGAACCCCATCCTTATACTCTTCTACTTCTGCGCCCTGCTCTTCATCTCGTGGAAGCTCACCCTCTTTACCCTCTGCTTCGTGCCCCTCTTCGGATGGTTCATGGGCGTGGTGGGACGCAAGCTCAAGGCCAGCAGCATCAAGGTCCAGGCACTGTGGAGCGACACCATGAGCCAGGTCGAGGAGACCCTCGGCGGACTGCGCATCATCAAGGCCTTCTGCGCCGAGGAGAAGATGAACCAGCGTTTCGACCGCACCAACTCCAGTTACCGTGACAACCTCGCCCGCGTGCAGGTGCGCCAGCAGGCCGCCCACCCCATGAGCGAGTTCCTGGGCACACTCATGATAGTCATCGTGCTGTGGTTTGGCGGCATCATGGTGCTGCGCAGCCACGTCATGACGGGCCCCACATTTATCTATTACCTCGTCATCCTCTACTCCATCATCAACCCGCTCAAGGAGTTCTCGCGAGCCAGCTACAATATCCCCAAGGGTCTGGCCAGCATGGAGCGCATCGACCGCATACTCAATGCCGAAATCGACATACGCGAGAAGCAGAACCCCGTACATATCAACGGGCTGGAGCACCAGATTGAGTTCCGCCACGTGTCCTTCCGCTACGACCAGCAGTGGGTGCTGCGCGACATCAACCTCGTCATACCCAAGGGCAAGACCATCGCGATCGTGGGACAGAGCGGCTCGGGCAAGTCTACCCTGCTCGACCTCATCCCCCGTTACTACGATGTGCAGGAGGGCGAGGTGCTCATCGACGGAATCAATGTCAAGGACCTGGGCATACACGACCTGCGACAGCTCATCGGCAATGTCAACCAGGAGGCCATCCTCTTCAACGACTCGTTCTACAACAACATCACCTTCGGCGTGAGCAACGCCACCAAGGAAGAGGTAGAGCGCGCCGCACGCATAGCCAATGCCTATGAGTTCATCACCGAGTCGGAACACGGCTTCGATACCAACATCGGCGACCGCGGCGGACGACTCAGCGGTGGACAGCGCCAGCGCGTCAGCATAGCCCGCGCCATACTCAAGAACCCGCCCATACTCATCCTCGACGAGGCCACCTCGGCGCTCGACACCGAGAGCGAGCGACTGGTTCAGGAGGCGCTGGAGCGACTCATGAAGACGCGCACCACCATCGCCGTAGCCCACCGACTCTCTACCATCAAGAGCAGCGACGAAATCTGCGTGCTCCACGAGGGCCGTATCGTAGAGCGTGGCACCCACGACGAGCTGCTCCAGATAGACGGCTATTACAAGAAGCTGCACGACATGCAGCAGGTTTAACCCCACGACTACCACTATGATGCGTATCTTATACAAGTTCATCTTCGGACTGCTCTATCTGCTCTCGCTGCTCCCGCTACGGGTGCTCTACATCGTGTCAGACTTCATCTATCTGCTCGTCTACCACGTTGTGGGCTACCGCAAGCGACTCGTGCGCCGCCATCTGGCAGAGTCGTTCCCCGAGAAGTCCGAGACACAGCGCCGCGCCATAGAGAGAGGCTTCTACTCATGGTTCTGCGACTATCTGGTCGAGACCATCAAGCTGCTCTCCATCAGCAAGAGGCAGATGATGCGCCACATGCGCTTCACCGGAGTCGACAAGGTCAACGAAGCAGTCGAGCGCGGACAGTCTGTGGGCTGCTATCTCGGCCATTTCTGCAACTGGGAGTGGATTACCTCGCTGCCGCTATGGGCTACACAGGCTGCACTGTGCACACAGATATACCATGTACTGGAGAACAAGGAGTTCGACCGACTCTTCCTGCATCTGCGCTCGCGCTTCGGAGCCGAGAGCATACCCATGGCAGAGACCCTGAGACGCATCGCACGCTACCGTGCCGAGCACCAGCCTATCATCATGGGATATATATCCGACCAGATACCCTTCTGGAACAACATCCACCACTGGCTCGACTTCCTCCACCACGATACGCCAGTGCTCACGGGCACCGAGAAGATTATGCGAGGCACCCGGCAGGCAGTCTTCTACATCGACGTGCGACGCATACGACGCGGATACTACGAGGCCCACTTCGTGCCTATCACCGACCATCCCGAGCAGACCACCGAGTGGCAGCTCACCGACCGCTACTTCCAGCTGCTTGAGGCGTCGATACGCCGGCAGCCCGAGTGCTATCTCTGGACCCACAACCGCTGGAAGCGCAGCCACGAGGAATACAATCTGAGGCTCGACCCCGTCACGGGCATCGTCAACCTTACTGACTCGGTCGAAGAGCTGAGACGCAAGCGCGACGCTGCAACAGCGCAAGACAACAACCCGCAATAATTCACTCAAGCCCATGCCCTCCCACAGAGCATGGGCTTTCTGTTTGCCGTCGGCACCACCCGCAGAGACTTCATCCCCACTGGCGCCCAGCAGTTTCACAGCCGCCGGGGGCCATCTGGCTGGCTCGTACCTATTGACACGAGCCCTCGTAACGGAAGGCACGAGCCCACGTATCTTATGTCACGAGCCAGCCATGAGGCCCACAGCGGCAGCCAAAACAGCCTCTACGACGGTCGGAGCAGCCTCTATGCTGCCGAGAATGACCGAGCAACCCACCGACCACACCTCTACTGCGCCGGCTGCACATGCCCCCATAACGCAAATACACCGCTCCATCCCTCGGGACGAAGCGGTGTATTGCTATAGGGTTGTCGGCAGAGCCTTAGTTCTTGAGGAAGTACATAGCCTCGTCGTTGTTGGTGTTGTAGTTGGCCTGGTAGATGTTGTCGTAAGAGGCGGTAAACGAGCTGGCAGCAGCCTGAGAGCTGGCCACGATAGAGATACCGCAGACGTAGTAGTTGCCCATCTTCTGGCCAGCCTTGAAGTACTTGTACTTGAGCGACTTGTTGTCAGAGCCGAGAGTGAGCCACAGCCAGTCGTACTTGGTGGTCGAGAAGTCCTTGGGCTGGAAGTTGTAGTTGCTCCATCCGTTGTTTGCCGAACCTTCGGGCAGATACATGCAGTACTTGTACTTGTCGTTGCCGGTGGGCTGACCCTCGCGGCAGTCAAACATGATACCTATCTTCACGGTCTTCTTCTCGTAGTCGATGGCGATGGTGCCGTCGAGCACTGAGTCGAAATAGAGGCCCTTGATACCGAAGTTGTTGGTATAGGTATTGCCGTCGGGACCGGTGAGGGTCTCGCCCTTGCGAGGCTTGCCGAAGGTACAGGGCATCTTGCTGGTACTGGTTGAGCCACCCCATGACTTGGAGGCGTTGAACTGCTTGGAGTAGAGCGTCCACTGACCGCTGAAGTCGTTGACGCCAATCTGGGTGATGGTATACTTGCGGCCGTTGTCGAGCACCATGGTACCCTTACGGATAGAGCCGGTAGTGTTGGCCTCGATGGTGATTACACCACCGCTCAGGGTCATCCACTTGGGAGCCGTTACCACGTTGCCGGTAACATCCTCGATGGTGGCGGCGGCATCGTCGTACCAGAGGTCGTACTCGCGTGAGTTGAAGTCTACCTTAGAGACCACAGTGTTGTCCTCGCCGGGCTTCACCGCACCGAGACGGAAGACACCAGAGAAGTTGGCGTTGTCGATGGTGGCAGCAAGAGTCACGCCGTCGTAGCTGGCCTGGGGCCAAACCACTGCGTAGGCGGTCACCTTGCGGGCAGCGGCGTCAATCACGGCGGGAGCCACTACCACATCGCCAGTGGTGCTTGTCACGCCTTCACCGGCGGTGAGGGCCTTGCCATTGTCCATGACGAGCTTGTTGATGAGACCCGAGAGGGTGAGGCGGGTGTTGGCGGTGGTAGGCTCATCGGCGTCGGCAGGGAACTTCACATCAATCTTGACCACTGCGGTCTGGTAAGCCAGGGTCACATTGGCGCTCTCACCCACGGCGGTGGTGGCACTGATGACCGAGTGCTGGCGCACCCACTCCTCGGTACCTGCCTGGGTACCAAACTCCTCGACCACTACGGGCTTGCCGTCCCAGTTGATTTTGCAGGCGGGGTTGTCCCAGGTGAGCAGCATGTTGGCGGCGTCGTTGGGCACAGCCACGCGCTGGGCGCTGAAGGTGGCGGTAGAGCCGGTCGATTCGGCGCAGCGCAGGGTCTGCGTGCGGCCGGTCTGGGTGCCGTCAGACTTCTGGAAGGTGACGTGGAGCACGTCGCTCAGGCTGAACGCCTTGAGTGCGCCATAGGTGTTGGCGCCAGGCACTTGGGCAGTGACACTGATGTTCTTCATCGACACGTTGGCCTCAGAAGATTCTCTTACGTCCTCGGCATTGTCGCTACAGGCCACGAGGCCCAGCAGCGCTACCAGCATGGAGGCGTATGTCAATATTCTTTTTTTCATGATTTGTTCGTTGTTTTGGGTTATCATTAGGTTTATCATCCGCAGAGGAGACGGGGGCCGGAGCCCTGCGCTCCTCTGCGGCGATTACGTAAGGGATGATTAGTCGAGTGACTTCCAGTAAGGATTGCCGATGCGCTCCTTCTGAGGAATCTCCCATGTGAAGTGACTGATCTGAGTATTGCTCCAGTGGTTGGCTCCACGCTTGTGCTGGGTGCCCCAACGCTTCTGGTTGTAGAAGGCCCAGTCGCCCTCGCCCCACATCTCGATGCGCCACTGCAGCTTGACCATATCCATGGTACTCATGCCAGCCATAGTGTTGTCGCAGGTCATCGTGGGACGGCCCTCGATGGTGCGAGCCTCAAGCAGCTTGTTGAGGGTCTGCTTGGCCATGGCGTCCTGGCCGCTCTGGGCATAAGCCTCGGCGAGCATGAGCCATACGGCAGAGGTGCGCAGATAGATATTGTCTGACACGGTATACTTGTTGTCATGCATCTCACCGTTGTGACCGATAGACGACGATGCCGCCCACTTCAGGCTGGTGTACTTGGGCATGGTATAGCTGTACCAGGTAGAGTCGTTGTTCTCAAAAGAGTAGATGGGATAGTTCTCAAAGTCATCGGCGAGGATGCAAGCCTTGCGGCAGTCATTGTCTGACAGGGCATTGTAGATATTGGCATCGACCTGATAGTAACCCGAAGGACCGCTCTTGAGGGCGTTGAAGCCGCCGTTGGTCCAGAACATGCTGCTCGAACCGCGGGCACTACCAAAGATACCCTCGGGGTTCTTCTCCCAGTTGTAGAAGGCGTTTTCCTCGGCGTTATACTCCTTGCCACACCATCCGTTGTCGTTGCGGGCAGCTACAGAGGCGAGCTTAGACTGGTCCATACCATAGTCACTGGCCTTGATGAAGTTGGGATAGTAAGAGAGCAGCTCGGTAGCGCCATCGATGACGGTAGCCCAGTCCTTGCGGTCCATGGCGGCGCGGCAGCGGTAATACTGAGCCACGGCGCAGTTGATGCTGTAGACCACATCGGAAGTGTGACCGCTCAGATAGCCTTTGGTACCGATGGAGGACTCATGGAAAGACTTGACAGCCTTGTCGAAATACTCCTTGATGGTAGCCCAGGTCTCAGCCACCGACTTGGGCTCGGTGGCGGGGTTGTAGGCGTAGTCGTTGTAGATGGGCCAGCCCTGCTTGGTCTCGGAGGTAACATCCTGGAGGTCGGTGTAGCGCTCCATGAGCAGCATGTAGCCGATGGCCTTCATGGTGAGGGCCTGGGCCTGGTAGCCCTTCATCTTCTTGTCTTCCTTGACGTTGTCGTCGCTGAGATACTGCATGGCCTTGATGGCACTGGTAATCTTGTAGACGGGGCCGAGGTAGTAGCCATAGTTCTGTATATCATCGTTAGTCTGCCAGTAGGTCACGCTGGGACTGTTCTGGTACCACTGGTTGTAGGTACCCTTGTTGGCAGATGAGCCTTCGACCACATCGCCCGACTGCATGAATCGGCGCAACTCGAAGTTGGACTCGTTGGCATAGCCGTTGGAGTAGCCGCCGTTGAGCGCGGCATTGTAGATATTGATGTAGCCGGGAAGAACCGATACGAGTCCTGCCACCACCTTGTCTTTCTTCTCTTCGTCATCACCCTGGAGGATATTGTCGATGTCGTCCTTGGTGAAGTAGTTGGGGTTATTGACATCCAGGCGGCTGCTACATGCCGAGACTCCCGCTACGAGCAGGGCTGCGGCAACTATATTCTTATATATTCGTTTCATATCTTCTGTATATATAATGGTCAGTGATTTAGAATTCGAGGTTAAGACCCAGAGTTATGGTCTGCATCTGAGGATAGATGTATGTATCGACCTCCTTGCCACCGATAGCCGACATAGAGGGGTCTACACCCTTCTGGGCAGAGAAGATGAGCAGGTTGTCGGCAGATACAAAGGCGCGCAGCTTGCTGATACCTATCTTGCGGAGCAGATTCTTGGGTACGGTGTAGCCCAAAGTGATGTTCTTCAGACGGAAGTAAGAGGCGCTGAAGAGTGCCATATCGGTGTACTTGTGGCTGCCGGGGAGGTAGACACCATCGAGATAGTAGTCGCCGCCAGAGCTGTTGAACCACTGCATAGGATACTTGGCACCGGTGTTGTCGGGAGTCCAGGTAGCGCCTACGACATCCTTGGAAACAGGGATATTGGAGCCACCGAGGGTAGAACCGCGGAAGAGGTGCTGGGCATACTCCATAGAGAAGAACTTGCCACCGAGCTGGTAAGCAGCTACGATACCGAGGTCGAAGTCTTTCCAGCGCAGATTGGTGGTGATACCGCCCATGACGTCGGGGATGGCGCTGCCACACTCGTACTCTGAAGCGTCGGCTGCCACGGTAGTCTTCACGTTATCGCCCTGCTTGTACTCGGCATAGCGGCCACCGTTGGCGTAAGCGCCGTTGGCATCGGGATGGGTGTCAGCATAGGTCACGCGGTGCCAGTACATAGGCAGACCTGAAGCCTGGTCTACGCCGGCATACTTGTACATATAGAGATTGAAGAGGTCTCGGCCCTCGCCACGGAGGTAGAAGTCGCCACGTCCGGCATGGCTGGCTGTTCCGGCCTGAGCCATATCCTCGGTCTGTACGACCCATGTGCCCTTGGGCACGTCCATGGTGTTGTCCCAGTTGGGTATCTGGTCGGCAGGCACCTTGACGAGCTTGGTGGTATAGTGGGTGGCATTGACGCCTACGCTCCAGGTCCAGTCCTTGGTACGGATGATGTCGGCGTCGAGCTCGATTTCGATACCGGTGTTGCGTATCTTGGCGGCATTCTTCTGCAGCGTGGTCGAGCCCATGTTGGCGAGCGGCGAAACCATCTGGTTGTAGAGCGCATTGGAGGTGAGGTTGTTGTAGTAGTCGATGGCACCGGTGAGGCGGCTTCCCAGTACAGAGAAGTCGAGACCGAGGTCGAACTGGTGGATAACCTCCCAGGTGAGGTCGGTACGTACGAGGTTACCGCCGGTGATGGTGGTCACCTTGGGCACGCCGGTACCTGTGGCACCCTCCTGCCAAGCCGATACGCCGTAACCGTAAGTCTGGTTGAGGTAGTAGCTGGTGAGTCCGTTGGAGTTACCGGTGACACCATAGCTCAGACGCAGCTTGGCATTGTCGAGCCATGACTTGGCGCTCTTCAAGAAGGGCTCCTCTGAGAAGCGCCAGCCGGCGCCCAAAGACCAGAAGGTACCCCAGCGGTTGTCCTTGGTAAACTTGGAAGAGGCATCGCGACGCAGAGAGGCTGATGCATAGTAGCGCTCGGCGTAGTTGTAGTTGGCGCGACCCAGGTAAGACTCGGTGCGGTAGGTATTGAGACCCCAGCTCGGAGTAGCGGTGTTCTCACCACCGTAGTTGGTGTAGTGGCCCACGAAGTTGCCAGGGATGATATAACCGGGCAGAAGCTCGTAGGAAGTACCGAAGTTGACATCCTTGCGGTCGAGGTCTTCATACTCGTGACCTACCAGAGCGTCAACGTGGTGCTTGCCGAAGTCCTGGTCGTAAGAGAGCAGCTGCTGGGTGTTGATGATGCGGCGGGTGTAGGTCTTGAGACCAAAGCTGCCCTGTCCGCTGGCACGTCCGGCGATACTGTTCATATAGGCAGTACGACGCCAGTGCTGCTCGTCCATGTTGAAGTTGACGGTGAAGTTGAAGTGGTCGAGGAAGTCAATCTGGGCAAAGAAGCGGCTGGTCCAGTTGATGATATCCTGACGCTCCATGTTGGTGCGGGTGATATACATGTAGTCGCTGCCGAAGTTGCGGTCGGCTACATGGTTCTCGCCGAGGGGCGACCAAGACTTGTTGTAGACATTGAGGATGTTGCCCTTGTCGTCGGTAGCCACGGTGCCGTCTTCGTTCATCTGATAGACGGGGTAGATGGGCGACCAACCCTTGACATGGAGCATGGCGTTGCCGGAGGCACCACCAATCTGGCGAGAGCCCCACTTACCTGCCTGTGCGCGGGTCTTGGTATTGGAGTAACCGATGTTGGCGCCTACTTTCAACCACTTCAGCACCTGGGCATCCATATTGGCACGGCCGCTGTAACGACGGAATTCACTGCTGAGCAGGAATGAGGGGTCGTCCTGATAGCCGAGAGAGAAGTAGTAGTGGGCCTTGTCGCTACCACCGCTGGCAGAGAGGTTGTACTCCTGGCGGAAAGCGTTGCTGAAGAGCAGGTCGGAGGCGTCGCCGCTATAGAGCTGGCGGGCCTGGGGGTTCAGACGGCCGGTCTCGGGGTCGATAAGGTAGGCTCCGGTCATGGTAGAACTGGAGTTGCTGCCTGAGCCGGTGTTGGTATAGATGGCACCGGGCACGCTGTAAGCCATATTGTTCTTGAGCAGGTTCTTCTGGAAAGCGGTCTCGCTGTTGTTGTAGTCGAAGAGGTGCTGGCTGGCAAAGAGGCGAGCCTCGGCGTCAGAGTGGTTGGGGTTGCCCACGTTGGTATAGTAACGGCCGCTGGCATCTACGCCGGGAAGACCGGTGCCATTGACTCCGTAGCGGTAGGAGTTGTAGATACTCTTCCATACGTACTCGTAGTACTGGGCGGCGTTGTCTATGGAGTTGACATTGTAGTCTCCGATAGAGTTCCAGCCCCATCGGCTCTCAAAGGAGATTTTGGCCTTGCCGCTCTGACCCTTCTTGGTGGTGATGAGCACCACGCCGTTGGCACCACGCGAACCGTAGAGGGCGGTAGAGGCGGCGTCCTTGAGGATAGAGACAGAGGCGATGTCGTTGGGGTCGAGCTGAGAGAGGGGGTTCTCATAGGTAGAGTTGGTCTGCTGGGCCACACCGTCGATGACGATAAGGGCGGCGGCAGAGGCGCCGTTGGTGGAGCTTACACCACGGATGCGCACAGCCATATCATAACCTGGCTGTCCGTCGACCGAAGACACGCGGATACCTGGGGCGGCACCCTCGAGCGCGCGGCTCACGGTGGTGGTGTTCTGCACGGCGATGTTCTCGGCCTTGACGGCGGTCATCGAACCGGTAAGGTCTTTCTTCTTCTGGGTACCGTAGGCCACAACGACAACTTCGTCGAGGATGGCTTGGTCTTCTTCCAGAGTGACATTGACTACATTGCCCTTGGCAACGAGAGTCTGCTGCTGGTAGCCGATGGAGCTTACGCTGATGCGCGAGCCAGGCTTGATCTGGAGGCGGTAGTTACCATTGGCGTCGGTGATGGTGGCGTTGGTGGCATTGCCAACCTCGGCTACCGTGGCGCCGATGACGGGCTCGCCGTTGGCATCCTTCACCAGACCGGTAACGGTTTTCTTGGCCTGTTGTACGGCCTGCACTGTGTTTTCGTTCTCACTGCCGGTAGCTGTAGCCGATGCCGTAATGGGCACAAGCGTAAGCATGGAAGCAGCGAGCAGGTAGGTCCATTGCTTTGAGGTCTTCAAAGCAGCGAACACGCTCTTTTTCTGTTTCTCATCCATAAGGAATTAAATTAGGTGATTAGAATTGTTTTTTATGTTTTCGATTTGGGTTATGACGACTGTTGCTGTAACAGCCGAAAGATTGGGGGGCATCGTGGTCTTGGTTCAGTTCATGGGCTCTTTCATTATGTGGTCAGTTAGCACGATGAGGATAAGCATCGCACTCATATCGGCACCAAAATTAACAATAATATTTAACAACGTAAGCGTTTTTTTAATCTTTTTTTATGACAATTACGCGTCTTTGCCATGTCAGAATGACAACCGCGATGGTCAAAACGAGAACAAAAGTGGCAGAAACCACTGATTCATAAGCCGTTATCACAGAAGCAAGCAAAGAGATGACCGTATTGACAATCATTAATAATTTGCGCAAAATTTGCGCAAGTCTATTCATCACCGACAACTTGCAAGAAAACCATGTCGCCTTGCGACAGAATGACAGAGAAAAGAGTCGGAACAACACCGATGGTCAGCAAAACCACCGAAACAGCGACAGGGATGACCGAAGCGACTTATAGAGTTGCCCATTACACCTTATTATAACTATAGGGGATGGCGAGAATGACCGCAGCGCCATATACAACCGTCCTCTATACCTTATTATATATATAGGGGACGGCGAGGGGAATATCGAGGATAGCGGAGAAGGGCAGTGGAAGACACGCAGAAACGGTGATGACCGTTGGGAGATGGCGCAGGGGCAGCGAAGAAGCACTGGGGAATGAAGTCAAGATAGAGAGCAGCAGCGAAGAAGCGTTGGGGAATGTAGCCATAAAAAAGAGTGGCGACCCGAGGGCCGCCACTCCTTATATTAAGAGTTGAGATTAATCGCGAAGGATTAATAACCGTAGTTCTGAGGATACTCAGCACCAGAGTTAGACTTGATAACGTCGTCTGGGATAGGCTGCTGGTAGTTGTAAGGCTTGATGTTGGGGATCCAACGTACAGTAGTAGTACCATCAGTCTTGGTGAGAGTAGTCTTCTGACGACCGAAGTCCTGGTTAACCTGATCTGTAGCGTTGTTCCAGCTCATACCATACTTGCGTACACGCTCGTAGAGAGTGTTGCTGGTCTTCTCATCCTGTGTAGGATACTTAGAAGTAACGTAGCTACCGCAGTTGGGGTTAACAGACAGACGGTTCAGAGTGATGCCGCGATGCTCCTCACCGAAGAGCTCACGTGTGCGCTCGTCGAGGATGTAGTCGATATCTACCTCAGCAGCAGAACAACGGGGAGCGTTGGCACGGTCGCGGATTACGTTGATATCATCGGCAGCCTTCTGCTTGTCACCCTTGGCCAGATAAGCCTCGGCACGGAGCAGATAGGTCTCAGCGATACGGATCATGTAAGGCTCATACTCACACTCCTTAACGTTACCGTTAGGATGCTTGTCCTGAGAGAACTTCCAGAAACGTGGGAAGATATCGAGGGTATCGCCAGCGGTCAAAGCATAAGCAGAGTTGCCGGGATGAGCCTTCTCGCGGTCCTTAGCATACTTGTACTGTACGCTCCACTTGGTACCACCGGGAGTATACCAGTCGCTCTGCATCATAGTCTCAGAGCAACGGAAGTCTGCCTTACCTGGCTGTGCAGGGTCGGTAGCGTTCTTCCAGATATAGTCAGGATCGAATTTGTCGAAGATGTAACGGCAAGGCCAGTTACGGTTGTTACCGTAAGCATAGCCACCACCGATAGAGTCGCGAGTGTTGTTAGCCTGATAACGGCCGGCAGCAACAGCAGTGGTAGAAACACCGAGGCTGCTTGAACCGCCCTGAACACCTGCGGGATAGCACATAGCGTCGTCACCCCAGAGGTAGAACTTCACACCACCGTCGGTACGGTTGGTACCGCAGTTACGAACCTTGTTGCTCATGAAGTCACCTTCCATGGTGTTGTTGCGCATACGATACCAAGCGTCACCGCTACCACCATTAGAGTAGTTGCCTACAGAGAACTGGCTGGTCCAGAGAGCCTCCTTGTTACCGGTTACACCGTAGTCCTGGTTGGTATTGCCCGAACCGTTGCCGGGTGTAGCGAAGAGGTCCCAATAAGCACCACCCTTGTCGGCAGCGAGAGAGTGACCGTAGCGGTCGGTAGCACGGCTGGCCTCAGTACCGAAACGGGTAGTCATCAGGTGATAGTCACCGTCCTGACCGCCGATAACACGGCTGGTAGCCTGGATAGCCTCGTCAAACTTACCGAGAGCCAAGCAGATTTCTGCGAGCATGTGGTCGGCAGCGGCACGAGTCACACATCCCTGCTTACGCTCTGTCTTAGACATATTCTCAGCAGCAAACTTGAAGTCATCGTAGCACTTCTCCCATACTTCCTGACGGGTGTTGGGCTTGTAACCCATCTCAATCGTCTTGGTAGGATTATCGAGATAAGGCACATTACCAAACATACCGGCGAGCATGCGGAATGCCCAACCACGCATGAAGCGTGCCTCGCCCAGGAGCTCATTCTTCTTCTCAGCGGTAGTATACTTGATATCCTTGGTCTCGATGGCGTAGATGGCTGTGTTGGCAAAGTTTACGAGGTAGTAGAGCTCATTGTACCAGTGACGGCTGTAACCGTTGGCAGAGTTGAGTTTGGTCCAGTTAGAGAAGCAGTCGTTGTTGTTGTTCTCTGTGTATGTATCCAAACCTACACCCGTAAGCATATAAGAGTGATAACCGTGGGTCTGACCGAGAACCAGGTAGTTGACCTCCTGATAGCAGGAGTTGATAGCCATAGCCACCTCGTTTTCAGAATTGAACATACCCGAGTCGTCTTGCTGGTAAGAGTGCTCCTTCAAGAAGTCAGAGTCGCTCTGGCAGGCTGTCTGGGTAAGGGCCATCGCACCAAGTGCGACGAAGCCCAATATCTGTTTTGTTAATTTCATAGCTGTTGTCTTTTAGATGTGTTAGAATGTCACGTTAAGACCGAAGGTGATGGTGCGATATGAGCCATTGCTTGCATACTTGGTAGAAGCAGCGCCGGCAGCGATAGTACCACCAGTTTCAGGATCGAGACCAGACCAGTTGGTGATGGTGAAGAGGTCGGTACCTGATACGTATGCACGGAGACCGGTGAGGCCGAGAGGTGCAATGAGGTTGCGGTCGAAGTTGTAAGAGAACACGAGGTCCTTCAGCTTGAGGAAGCCGCGGCTGTTCCACCAGAGGTAGTCAAACTGGTTGCTCCATCCGTAGCGAGGATAGTCGTTGTTCTTGTTGTCGGCACGCCATGGGTTTACGCGGTCAAGCTGGTTGCCGCTGGTACCGGTGGGACCCCAAGCGTATGGGTCGTAACCCAAGAAGTGGGTATCGCTACCTGGCATCCAACGGAAGTTGAAGTACAGAGAGAAGTTCTTGTAGCTGATGGTGTTGCCAAAGTTCAGGGTGAACAGAGGATCCTGGTCACCAACACAGTGGCGGTCTTCAGCAGAAATCTTACCGTCGTTGTTCCAGTCCATGAACTTCACGTCACCGGGCTTGGCATCGGGCTGAATCTTAGAAACAGCGCCAGTCTCGGGGTTCTTCCATGTATAGTTGTCAATCTCTTCCTGGCTCTGGAAGATACCGAGTTTCTTCAGGTCGTAAGCAGCGGTGATAGAGCTACCTACCATCAGAGCATAGTAAGACTGAGGACCATAGGTGTGGAAGTTGGCCACATCGTCGGCCTCAACGCCCTTATAGTTCTTGCCGTAGAGACTCATAACCTTGTTGCGGTTCAGGTCGAATACGAGGTTAGACTCCCAACGTACATTGTCCTTACCGTCGCCATTGATGTTGACAGAGTGCAGAGTAACCTCAATACCCTTGTTGCTCACCTTACCTACGTTAGCGTAAGCAGTGTTGAAACCAGAAGGATAAGGTACAGAGCGCTGCATCAGCATGTTGGTGGTGCGGCCGCTATAGATATCGATAGTACCATCGAGTCGGCTGTTGAGCACGCTGAAGTCCAAACCGAGGTTGTACTTGGTAATGGTAGCCCATGTCAGGCCCTTGTTACCCAGAGTTTTGGCATAGTATCCGAGAGTAGACTCGTTGTCCAACCAGGTCTTCTTGATAGCTACAATAGAGTTGGTGGCGTAGGCGTTAACCGAACGGCTACCATTCTGACCCCAAGAGAGACGCAGCTTAGCATAGTCGAGCCAAGTGAGGTTGTCCTTGATGAAGTTTTCCTTGCTGAATACCCATGCACCAGACACACCGTAGAAGTTACCCCACTTCTTGCCATCGGCGAAAGCAGAGAAACCGTCACGACGGTAGTTGAAGGTTACATAGTACTTGCTGTCGAAGTTGTAGTTGAAACGAGCCAGGTAAGCAGCTGACTGGGTACGAGTGCGCTCGCGTCTTACATTCTGAGTGTTGGCAGCAGAAGCACCGTAGTAACCCAGAGAGGTAGAACCGGTGAAGTCCTTGAAGCTGAGGTAACGGTAGTTGTTGTCGTAAGACTCACGAGTGTAACCTACCATGGCGTCAACGTGGTGCTTGTCGATATCTGTACCATAGGTCAGGATGTTATCGGAGTTCCAGTATGAAGAAACAGAAGCTGCAGAGATACCCTCAACCTTGTTGTTGAACTGGGTTGGGTCGTCCATCTGACCGGTATTGCGGGTGTCAACCCACATCTCGGGACGGTTGAATGTATCCTGATAGCTTGAGTTGCGCTGTGCGTTCAAGGTGAAACGATAAGAGAGACCCTTGAGGAATGGGAAGTCAACCTGTGCGGTCAACACGCCATTGACGTTGTTACCGTTTCTGTCGTTGACACCATAGAGATAAGAGTCGGCTACACCATTGCTGATACCTGAACCCCACAGAGGGCTGAGGGTATTGCCATCGGGGTGAGAGTTGTACCAAGAGGTGTACTTGAGAGAACCAGGAACAACTTGGTTGTGCTCATCCAATACAGGCTGAACAGTCTTGAATGAGAAGGGAGAATACCACTCGGCGTTACCGAGAGTAGCGGTTACACCCCACTGACGCCAGCCGAGGTAGTTGGCCTTCAAACCAACCTTCAACCAGTCGGTAACGTCGATGTCAATCTTAGACATTACGTTGTACTTCTCGTAGTCATCACCACGCTGTACACCCTGACGGCGAGTGTAGTCGCCAGAGAGGTAGTACTTAACGCCCTTGCTGCCACCGGCAACACTCAGGTCGTACTGCTGGCCTACACCTGTGCGGGTAACTTCGTCGAGCCAGTTGGTCCACATGCCGGCATCGTAAGCCTGCTCCTCAGTTGTTTTAACGAAGAAGGAATTCTTGTTTTGCTTGAAGAATTCCATAGACCATGTAGCATCGGCGGGGAAGTGCTCGTCACCGGCTGCCTGCTTGGCATAGAAACGGTTCATCAAGAAACGCTCCTTGTTGTTAACAAACTCAGGCTTGCGGTTCCAGTCAGAGAAGCTCCAAGAAGAGTTGAAACGTACTGTAGGCTTGGCGCTTTCGCCACGCTTGGTGGTGATGATGATTACACCGTTGGCAGCACGCGAACCGTAGATGGCGGCTGCAGAAGCGTCCTTCAATACGTCGATGGTAGCGATGTCATTGGTGTTGATTTCGCTGATACCACCATAAGAGATAACGCCATCGACAATGAGCAGAGGAGCATTGTTAGCCTGCTTAGAAGCAGCAGGACTCTCAGGGATAACGTTCTTACCACGCAGAGTCATGGTAGAAGAGTTGTCACCAGCAGCACTGCTCGTAGGAGAGTAGTGCAGACCAGCTACCTGGCTTGACAGGGCAGACAGGGCGTTAGGGTTAGGCAGGTTGGTCAGCTTGCCGTCATCAAACTTCACGCTGGTGATGGCGCCAGACACGTCCTTACGCTTGGCTGTACCGTAACCTACGACTACTACCTGCTCGAGTACTTCTGCGTCCTCTTTCAGGGTTACATCCACTTTGTCACTGGCCTTTACGGTCTGCTCCTTGAAACCTACGCTTGACACCGTGAGCATTGCGCCCGGCTTCACGTTGAGCTTGAAGGTACCGTTGACGTCGGTAATGGTAGCGTTCTGCGTACCAACCTCCTTAACGGTAGCACCGATGATGGGTTCACCGTTGGCGTCAACCACGGTACCACTGACTGTTTTCTTGTCTTGCTGTACGGCAAGAGACTTGCTTGCATTCAGGTTATTGCTTTCGCTTGCTGACGCTGACAGCGGAGCAAGGGTCAACATAGAGGCAGCGAACAAATATGCCCACTGCTTCGAGATGTTCAAAGCACTGAATGAAGTCTTTTTCAGTTTCTCATCCATAAACTATGATTTAAAAGGTAATAAATAATATAAGTTTCGTAACTAACCAAGTTTTACAAGATACGGTTGACGCTATGCAAGCACCAGATGTATTTGGCCACTGGCTTTCACTCACTTTTTTCTGTGTTTTGGTGTGTCTCGGGGGCTGTTCGGGCCCGTCAACAACATTTCACTCGCAAATGTAAGCATTAAAATTTGATAACAACTTATAAATATGTCATTTCTTCTATCATTATTTAATATTTTTTTGAATTGTAACATGAAAAGGGGAATAATCGTTAAAATCTGGGTGGTAATCGGCGGAAAAAGGACGATAATTGGTGGAAGAAGGGGAATAATTGGGACAAGCAGCGCAGACAGGGCGCCGACCGACGAATGTAGTGTAGATGCGGTGGGGATGCACATTATTATATATATAGCCACGGGGGATGGCAGGGGCATCACGGGGAAGTGGCCCGAGATGACATTAATCATCATTTCAAGGTGCGATTTCACTATTTCGGGCTCGGATTTATGCGTTGCAGGGTGCGAAATAGTCGTTTCATTCCCTAAAATTTGTTTAATTTCAAACATAATGAGCCCCCTTCTCCAGCAGCGGCAACTCTGAAGGAGTTGCGATTTCTCAGCCCAGGGTTGAGGCGTGCAGCGCCTCTACCCTGGGTATACATATAATAAGGTGTAGCAACGCTGTAAGTGTTGCGCTTAGCCGTAGGCGTTATACTCAATCTGATAATATCCACTTACCCATTCCTGTCATTCATCCTGGTGCGGGTAACGCCTACGGCTAATCGCAACTCCTGTAGAGTTGCCAGGTTAGTGGGAGCAGTTACCCAGGGTAGCGTGCTTCGCCCGCAACCCTGGGCTGGGGAATCGCAACTCCTACAGAGTTGCCGTTGGGTGCGTACTATACCCCCACTTGGCCATTTGTGTCCTCTTAAACTACTCCAACCCACACCCCGTTCCGCACCATCATACCCACACCTACTCCAACACATACCTACGCCCGCACCATCATACCCTCACCTACACCAAACCACACCTACATCCGCACCGTCATACCCTTACCTACTCCAACCCACAACTCCACCCGCACTATCATCCCCATGCCTACACCTACCCACACCTACGCCCGCACCATCATACCCACGCCTACACCTACCCACACCTACGCCCGCACCATCATCCCCTCACCTAATCCAACCCACACCTCCACCCACACCATCATCCCCACGCCTACACCTACCCACAACTCCACCCACACCATCATACCCGCGCCGACGCCAAACCACGTGGGTGGCTTATCTACCCTTATTCCTACAAAAAAGGGGATGAAAAAAATGGGGGAAATGATACTATATATATAAATAATGTGTACTTTTGCACCGTTGACCCTATCTTCGGGGCCGACGTAAATGCAAAACATCATGACAATAACGAAGAAGGAGGAACAGACGGTCGCCGATGCGCGGGTGCGCGCCATCAACAGGGTGACCATCAAGGGCAGCATCATCAATGTGGCGCTGCTGATATTCAAGTTTGTCGCCGGCATCGTGGGCGGTTCGGCTGCGATGATAGCCGACGCGGTGCACTCGCTGTCGGACTTTCTGACCGACGTGGTGGTGGTGGTCTTCGTAAGGCTGGGCAGCAAGCCCGAAGACAGAGACCACGACTTCGGACACGGCAAGTATGAGACGCTGGCGACGGCAGCCATCGGCATGGCGCTGTTTATCGTGGGCGCGATGCTCTGCTATGGCGGCGGAGCCAAAATAGTAAGCGCCATGAGGGGCGAGGCGCTCGAGCAGCCGGGGTGGATAGCTCTGGTGGCAGCACTGATGAGCATAGGACTCAAGGAGTGGGCTTACCGGTTTACGGTGAGCGTAG
>OQWI01000397.1_pt1 | contig 20060 bp, 12 predicted proteins | sample 1691551 | NCBI WGS metagenome assembly OQWI01 (sample SAMN03418259, study PRJEB22391) | human gut metagenome | biome: human-gut; feature: organic feature; material: feces | host: Homo sapiens | place: Tanzania | collected 2013-01
AGGTAGGAGACCAGTCACCGATACCGTAACGTACCATATATACGAAGATGTTGCTCAGCGCCACGATCCACAGCAGCTTGTTCTTGAACACATAGTCCACGAACAGCACCTTGAACGGAAGCTTTTCTCCGGATGCGCTCTTGCTCTTCACTCCGCTGTAGTCGTTTCTGTACTCCTGTACGGAAGGAAGACCGCAGGACTCAGGCGTATCGCGGATCGCCCACCAGCAGAATACTGCTATCAGGATTGCGATCAATGCAGGGAAAATGAAGTTTCCTCTCCACGCATCAGAAGCGTCAAGCCCGAAAGTCGGGGCGAAGAAGGCGAACAGGCTCACACCGGCAATCGCGAGAAAACCGAGCGAGAAGCTGCCTATAGTGTGGGAAACATTCCAGATGGACATCTTGAAGCTGCGCTCGTTCTGGCTGAACCAGTGAGTCATGATTCGGCCGCAAGGAGGCCAGCCCATACCTGATAGCCAGCCGACAACCAGCATCAGGAAGAAAATGATCGCAGTGTTCAATGCCGTATTCGCACCATAAGGAAGAATACCTGTGAGAATCATTGTCAATGCAGACAGAACGAGTCCTACACAGAGGAATTTACGTGAATCGGAACGGTCTGATACACTGCCCATTATGAATTTGCTGAATGCGTAGGCAATGGAAACGGCAGACATTGCGAGTCCCACTTTTCCGGCATCGAGGATGCCCTGTCCGATCATGTCAGGCGCTGCGAGAGACAGGTTCTTGCGCACAAGGTAATATCCTGCATAGCCGAGGAAAGCTCCGAGGAACACTTTCCATCTCATTGCATCGAAAACTTTCGGAATCTTTTCCGAAGGAAGCTGCTCCTTTTTCGGAGCAGGCGGGTCAAAAAATCTTGCCATTACTAGATTTGGTTTTAATATGTTTTACAAATTTTCCTGTAGTTCAAGCCATCTCATCTCTTTCTCGTCAAGCAGGGAGGAAACTGTCCCGAAACGCTGCGACGCCTCCTGGACCTTCTCATACTCAAGCGTTCCCGACGAAAGCGCCTGCTCCAGTTCCGCCTTTTCCTTTCCGAGCGAGTCAATGTCCTTCTCCAGCTGTTCCAGCTCTTTCTGCTCCTTCCAGCTGAGCTTCTTCTTCGTGGTGCGTTTTGCGTCAGGTGTTGCTGTCGCGGCCTTCTCCTCCTTCTCCTTGGCCTTCGCAATTGCCTTCTGCTGGGCCTCGTACTCTTTTATATAATCGTGATACTCACTGTATGAACCGATGAAATCCTTTATCTTGCCGTCTCCGCAGAAAATGAACAGATGGTCCACAAGCCTGTCGAGGAAATGCCTGTCGTGCGAGACGATGATGAGGGAACCCTTGAAGTCCTTCAGATATTCCTCCAGCACGTTCAGCGTGACGATGTCCAGGTCATTGGTAGGCTCGTCCAGAATCAGCAGGTTGGGGTTCTGCATCAGGATTGTCAGAAGGTAGAGCCTGCGGCGTTCACCGCCGGACAGCCTCGACACTTTCGTCGTGAACATGTCATGGCTGAACAGGAACTGGTTCAGAAGATGAGTGTCGCTGACAATCTCCATAACTGTCTGGTCCTCATTGAATTTCATTCCGCTCTGGCGGTAGTAGCCTATTTTCAATGACTCTCCGCGCTCGATGATGCCGCTCAGTTCTCCGTTCTCCGGAATGTTCCCGGTAAGGATGTTCAGGAACGTGGATTTGCCGGTACCGTTCTTTCCGACGATGCCGACACGCTCGAACCTCTGGAAATTATATGTGAAATGGTCCAGATATTTGTCTGCCCCGTAGCTGAAACTCAGATTCTTGCAGTCAATGATCTTGCTTCCGAGCCTTGAGCCTTTTCCCATGGATTCCAGGCTCACCTTGTTGCTCGTGTAAGTCTGCTCAGCCCTGTCCTTCAGGTCATAAAAGGCATTGATCCTGTACCTGGCCTTTCCGGTGCGGGCGCAAGGTGAACTCCTGATCCACTCCAGCTCCCTCCGGAGAATATTGTTGACCTTCGCCGTCTCCGCATTGTAATTGTCAATGCGTTCCTGGCGTTTTTCGAGATAATTCTCGTAATTTCCCCTATAGGTATAGACAGCCCCGTGGTCCAGCTCCATGACAGTATTGCACACATGGTCAAGGAAATAGCGGTCGTGGGTCACCATCAGCAGGGTGCTGCGCGAATGTCCGAGATAATTCTCCAGAAACTCGATAGCGTCAATGTCAAGGTGGTTGGTCGGCTCGTCCATGATGTAGAAATCTGCCTCGGACGCGAGCATGACCGTCAATGCCACCCTCTTCACCTCGCCGCCGGAAAGGTTCTTCATCAATGCCCCTTCATCAATGCCGAAACTTGTCAGGAACTTCTTGACCCTGAGCTCATAAGCGAACAAGTCGTCATCATCCAGCCCCTCTGTGAAATTCCTGCTCGAATCCATGACCTGCGTGAAGACAACCTTTTCAGGGTCGTGGCTGAACTCCTGTTCCAGAAACGCGATACGTATATGCTTCAGGAATGTGATTTTTCCGCCGGAGTCCGACTTGTCGTTTCCGGCCAATATCCTGAGCAACGTGGACTTGCCCGTTCCGTTTGGGGCAATCAGCGCGATTTTGTCTCCTTCGTTGATATTGAACCCGATATGCTCGAAAAGCACCTTCGGGCCGTAACTCTTGCTTATGTTTTCAATCTGCAGGTATGATGCCATGAATTTATGTCTTTTGTAAGGTTCTGATTACCTGAACATCTTATCGACTTCCTTGACAGCTGATGGCAGGGCAAATACTGCAACCCTGTCGTAAGCCTCGATCTGAGTGTCACCGACAGCGATGAAATAATCATTGCCGCGGATAATTCCTCCGATGATGGCGTTCTCAGGAAAGTCAATGTCTTTCAATGTCTTGCGTGTTATTGCGCTGTCCGGGGCGACTATGTACTCCAAGATTTCCGCATTGGTTCCGCTCATGTATTTCACGAAACGGACCTTGTTGCTGAGCGTCATCTTGAATATCTTGCCGGCAGTGATGAGCTTCTTGTTTATGACGGCATCCACGCCCATCTCCTCGGCCAGGCGGATATACTCCAGATTCTCGACCTCCGCAATCGTGCGCTCCACACCGAATCTCTTGGCCACGACGCAGGCCAGAATATTGGCCTCATCATTGTCAGTTACCGCCACGAAAGCGTCATAATCCTTGATGTTTTCCTCCAGAAGGAAGTCGGAATCACGGCCGTCCCCGTTGATTACCTGAACGTTGTCATCGGTATTTTCGCTCAGTTCAATGCACCTCTGCTTGTCGGAATCGATTACCTTCACGGCCTCGACCTGCTTGCAGATGGAACCCGCTACCATTTCGCCGATGGCACCTGCGCCGAGAATCATCACATTGTTGATTTCAATGTTGCTCTTGCCCAGGAAATTCATCAGCGGATTGATGCCTTCACGCGTGGTTATGATATAGACCAGGTCATGATACTTCAGACGGGTGTCGAATTTCGGCATTATGGTCGTGTCGTCACGCGATATCGCCACGACTCTGAACTGTGTCCCGAACGGTACGCAGGCCGCAAACTCGGCAATCTTCATGTCGAGGATAGGGGAGTCGTCCTCCAGCTTGAACACTGCCAGCTGCAGTTTTCCCCTCGCGAAGTCCATGGTTTCCGTCGAAGCTGTACGCTTGAGCAGACCTGCGATTTCGCCGGCCGCAATCTTCTCGGGATAGAACATCAGGTCAATGCCAAGTTCCGTGAACAGGTGTTTGTTCTCGAAAGAAAGATACTCCTCGTTATTGATGCGGGCACAAACTTTCTTGCAGCCGAGTTTCTTTGCCAGAAGCGCGCTCACAAGATTCACGTCCTGCGAACTGTTCGGGTTTACTGCAATGAAAAGGTCTGCATGTTCCACCCCTGCATCCTTCAGTACCTTGATGCAGGACAAGTCCCCGAGTATGGTGACGATGTCCGCCGTCATGCTCAGTTTCGCAAGTCTCTCTTCATCAATGTCAATGACAGTGATGTCATTGGCCTCGTTGCTGAGCATCTTTGCCAGATGGGAACCTACTTCTCCCGCACCTTCGATGATGATTACCATGGTCTGAATTATTTTTGAAAATATTTGTTGATGATGCCGAACGATTTGTTTCTCAGGAATATGGCCATAGGAATAATCCAATGCGGATATATTCCCTGGACCTGAGGCCTCGGCCTTTTCGCGGCTGACTCCGACAGCCAGACATTGACCTCCTCCGCTCCCGGCCTCTTCGACAGTTGCCGGAACTCTTTGTGCGCGTCAATGACAGCCTTGAAGTAGTCCCGTTTCAGCATCAGAAGATACGCCGCCCCCGTGAGCCCGTCAATGACCATCCTCAACCAGATTCTCCTGCCGGCCTTCCTGACCGCTTTCGCGGCAATCTTTCCGGAATTGTCAATGCCTTTCTCCTTTTCGGAGATTGTCAATGCCAGTGTCTTGGCCAGATTGTTCTCCAGAAGCATCAGGTTGTTCCTGTAGTTCAGCTTGAGTTTCCACGGAGAGGTCTGGGGAAGTGTTCCGCCTCCTATATGATATACGAGGGACTCCGGTACGATCCTTATTCTGTATCCTGCGAGCTGGATTCTCCAGCAGAGGTCAATCTCTTCCATGTGGGCGAAAAACCTGTCGTCAAGTCCGCCCAGCCCGTTGAAAAGAGAACTCCTCACCATTAGGCACGCCCCGGTAGCCCAAAGCACATCGGCGGGCCCGTCATATTTACCTTCATCTTTTTCCAGCATTTTCATCAGTCTGCCGCGGCAGAACGGGAAGCCGAAATAGTCGAGATATCCTCCGGCGGCTCCTGCGTATTCGAATTTGTCCTTTTCGAACCACGAATGCAGTTTCGGGGAACAGGCGCCCACATCGGGACATGAATCCATCGTCTGCACCAGCGGCTTGAGCCATCCTTCGGGCACTTCAATGTCAGAGTTCAGAAGGACGTAGTATTCTGCATCAATTTGCCGGAGGGCCCTGTTGTACCCTCCGGTAAATCCATAGTTCTTGTCCAACCGTATCTGCCAAACTTCAGGGAACTTCTCGGCAAGCATCTGCATGGAACCGTCTGTCGAAGCGCTGTCCGCTACGACAAGGCATGCGTCTTCGCCCTTCAGGGAACGGAGAACTCCCGGAACGAACTGCTCAAGGTAATTCTTTGTGTTCCAGTTAAGTATGACTACGGCTGTCTTCATTTTACGAGTCTAGTTTTCGTGGCAATGGCACTCTCCTTCATGTCCTTCACCATGGCAGTGGCATTCGCCCTCATGTCCGTCGTGACCCTCACCGTGGCAGTGGCACTCTCCTTCATGTCCGTCGCCGTGGCAGCATCCGCCCTCATGGCCCTCGCCATGGCAGCACTCGTGGTCGCCGTCCTCATGAAGACAGCCGTAGTCATGCCGCCGTGGCATCCGCCTTCCTTCGGAGCGAACTCTCCGTGAAGTCCCTCGGTAAGTTCCTTCTCTGTAGCGTCACGTACAGAAATGACCTTGCCCTTGAAATTCAATGTCTTGCCGGCCATAGGATGGTTGAAGTCCATGGTGACCGTATCATCATTGACAGCGGCGATGAGTCCCTGTACGACCATTCCTGAGCTGTTCAGCATAGGGATGATCTTTCCTACCTGCATCAGGTCCTCGCGGATTTTTCCGTCGATTTCGAAAGACTGTTTAGGAATCTCGAATTTGTGTTTCGGATCGTATTCGCCGTAGCCTTCTTCCGGTGTCAATGTGAATGCGAATTCGCTTTCAGGCTCGAGTCCTTCCAGTTCCGCCTCGAATTTGGGGAGGAGCATGTGCTCTCCGTGAATATAATCGAGCGGGCCGGTCATTTCAGTCGTCCTGTACACTACCTTTCCATCTACAGTGAGCTCGTAAGTCAGCTCGACTACCTTTTTGTTTTCTATCTTCATGTTATATAAAATTTTCGTGTTCACGTTAATTCACACAATCTACAAAATTACATAAAAAAAACGACCATTCCTCGAAAACAGGACGGATGACCGAGAATCCCGGCCATCCGTCCACAGCAATATAATGTCAGTTTCGGGCTTCGAGTCGGCGAAACCCTGTTATTGTCAATACTTTACGATTTCTGATATCCTGCTTTCAAGATTATTCTTGTCAAGTGCTGTAACGAAATATTTACCTTTCGCGGAAAGCTGGTAAGATGTTCCGTCCACAGTATCTATCAGAGTTGCGACTTTCTTGTTGCCGTTGCTCATGTAAACGGCATAATACTTGGCTCCGGCTGACTTGTCCCAGTTCAGTGTCCCTCCTGAGATTACGATGTTCTTCGGCGCATCAGGTGCGGCATCCGCTCCGGTTCCTCCGAGATGAGGAATCAGCGCCTTCTTTCCGAAAGAACTCTTGATTACGGACTGGATACCCTTAGGATCACTCTTTACGGTCTTTGCACTGTAGAGAAGATGTCCGTAACTGTTAGACTTCTTGTCGGCCAGACTGAACTGTGTCTCAAGTTCTGAAGAGGACTCATATCCGCTGCTGTTCTCTTTGAATCCGCTCAGGCTGTGTCCTATCATCATCGGTACCGAACCTACATTCTGTGACCACCAGTCAAGTCTCGGGGTATAGTAGTCCTTGCTTGCTTTTGTGGACCAGTAGAGCTGAGGAATGGCCGCGTCGATAAGCTTCGCTGCGCACACTTTAGGCATGTCAATGTACTGGGTGCTGAAGTTGTTGTCGTAGTTACCCTGAGGTCCTATAGTGAAAGCCACTTCCGGTTTGGCCGACCGGATTGTATTCTTTACGAGTTTCACCATCTCGAAGACGTTGCCTCTCCTGAAATCCTCGATAGAATTATAGTTAGAACCGTATTCCTTGAAGTCATCCTCATCTCCAAGAGATGAAACTGACGGATAGAAATAGTCGTCCATATGGATTCCGTCCACATCGAACTTGGTTACGATTTCCTTTACGATGTCGGCAATCCTCTGTCTGACTTCAGGAAGGGCTGGGTTATAGACCCAGATCTTGTCATATTTCTTCACCATCGAAGCAGGAATCTTCGGATCCAGTCCTTCGTCGAAATAGGAAGGAGTCGAAACCCTGTATGGATTTATCCAGGCATGGAATTCGATTCCTCTTTTGTGGGCTTCGCTGATGAGGAAATCCATGACATCATAACTTGGCTTTTGCCCCTGCGTTCCGGTAATGGAGCGGCTCCATGGCTCGTATGATGATTCATAGTAGGCGTCGGCCATTCCGCGTACCTGGAAGAATACGGCATTGATACCCAGTCTCTTGAACAGATCCAGATACTCGGTGTAGAGAGATTTCTGGCTGGCCGCGTCGTAATTTCCGTCCGGCCAGTCAAGTCCCCACACTGTCGCCATCCATGCTCCTCTCAGCTGAGGACGCGGCAAGACAGGAACCTCGGCAGTAGGTTCCTCCGGATTGGTTCCAGGTTTGTCAGGTCTATCTGGAAGTTCCTGCTTTTCATTGCAGGCAGCCGCCAGGACGACGGCTGCTGCATAAAGAAAATATCTGAAATTCGTTTTCATCAGTCTTCTTCTTGTTTGATAGGGAATTCAGTGATTACGAAACCGGTATTGAGTCGGTAACCGAAGATGACAAGTTTTTCATCCTTGCCTTCACTATCCTTGATGATGTGATAGTTGGTGCTTATACCTGGAGCCGTGATGCCGGAATCTCCGCCGATGACTACAGAGTAGTCAGGCTGATGCGATTCGGCTGCCTTGAAGTTCTCCATAGCCTCTTCAGGAGTTGCCCCCTTGGTGAGGTTATAGACGCTCAATGTAGGAGTTACCTGGCTTGCGCTTCCGAATTTCGCAACACATGCCATGAGGTATCTCTCCTGATTGAAGGTGAACATTCTTGCGGCTACGGATTCTTTCGGCAAGATATTGTCGTCAAGCGGCAATGTTGCCCCGCCAGGGGTAACGTTCTCGTCTGTCAATGTTACCGGCAGGCGGAGTCCGCTCCACAGGTACTTGTCAGTGTCCTCAATCCTATATACATAGGTGTTAGGGGTAGCATTGGCATTACTTGCGAGAACAGTCGGCTCGCTGGTGGTCTTGTGGTCCGAAACCTTGATTCTTATGAAATCCTTCGAACCGTTCGAACCGAAGAATATGTATCCGTTTCCGTTCTTGTCAATGCTGGCGGAAATCACATCTCCGTGTCTCGCATCGGCACCCGGAATATTGGTGAAGTTTCCGATTACTTCCGGCTTGGCGTCAGCATTCTCCCAGTAGTAAATCTTGAGAGGTGACGCGGCGGCACCTGAAAGGGAAGCGATGTAGATATGTCCGTTTGCAAGGAAACCGCAGTTGACAGGGAAGGTTCCGCCGGAAACATCTGTCATGTCCAGTTCCTTAGGTTGGATCTTGCCGGCCTTCAGGTCCTCATATTTGAGGATATAAGGAGGTGTCCTTCTTACTATCAGCACGTTCTCACCGTCGAAGTCGGCGCCTCTGGAAACGCTGCCTGTTCCTCCCGGTATCTGGGATGCGTCCAGGAACTTGTATTCAACTGCCTTTTCGAAGTCGGCTCCATATACAGGGATACGGCGCTTGACAGTCATGAAATAGTCGGTATATCTCTTGTGGTTCTGGACGCGGATGACAGCTGTCTTGCTGGCCACGCCTTCTTCCATAGAGTAGTCGAAAGTCGTCTGGGTGAGCTCCGCTCCCTCAGATACGCTGGCTTCCACACGGAGTTCTGCAAATGGAGAGTCTTTGTCGAGTTTCGGGAACGTGATTTCCTTCTTGTTCTCGTCGATTGTTCCTTCCACAACGGTATTGCCGTCAGCACCGGCATTGACAATCTTTATGGAGACGAGATTTGTCTCGTAAGGGAAGTCCCTGCTCTCCGGTAGATTGTCCTCGCAAGCGGTGAACATGCCTGTGCATATCGCCGCAGCGCTGATGAAGTATAATTTGTTCTTCATATCAATTCAATGCTAAATTACTGTTCATCAGGCCAACCCTCAGTCTGGGTGAGAGTATAGCCGCGTTTCTTGTAGTCGCTTATCTGATTTGTTCCGATAGGGCAGAGATAAGGGTTGACATTAGGAATGTTCATGTACGGCTGGCGTCCGAGCGCCTCAGGCGAGTAGAAGAATCCCTTCATCTGGGCAGCGTTGGAGCCGTTGTAAACTATTTCCTTGCCCTTCATGTCCACTACGCGGAGTTTGTTGACATTGGCAGGCTTCAGCTCATCCGGAGCATCGGTGGCGAAATTCACCCATGTTCCCATGAGCAGTTCTTTGTTCAAATCAGTGTCCATGTACTCGACTTTGCCCCATCTCCTGAGGTCAATGATTCTCGAGAATTCGAATGCGAGTTCCATTCTGCGTTCACGTCTGATTTCCCAGAGGAGGGCAGGGACAGTCTTGTCTCTCGAAGGATCGTCTGTTAGGGTTGCTATCTTCATGTCGGCAGTCTGCTGAACTCCCTGGTTCATGGCCTCTTCCGCGATAGGACGGTGACGGATGGCATTGATGGAATTGTCAATGTCTTCCTGTGTCACGGTGCCTTCTCCAAGGAACTGGAGTTCAGCCTTGGCCTCGATCCAGTTGAGGAGGACTTCGGCGTATCTGAGTACAGGATATCCTGTCACGTTCTTCTCACCCTGGAATTCTGGAGCAGGTGTTCCGCCCTTTTTGTTGAGGTATTCGAGTGCGGAGCGAGGAATGAACTTGGTCATGTAGAGATAGCTGGCCTTGTTCTTAGGAGTTGTCTTGTTGTAGAAGGTAGCTTCGAATCTAGGGTCGCGTGTCTTGATGAGATTTGCGAGGCTGAAATCGGAAGCGCCGGATACTGTCGAGTTCGGATCGTTCCATGCCTTTCCGTCATTGCAGATGAATGACTTGATGAGAGTCAGGTTCGCACCGATGTCGGTAGGGTCGTTTACATTGCAATAAGAAGCCACACAGTGTGTTACGCCCTGGGAAGCATCATATTTGCGGTAGAGGATGACGTCCTTGCTGGATGTAAGGTCTTTGGAGCCGAAAAGGTTTCTGAACTCCTCGGTGATGGCGTATTTGCCGCTGCTGATTACTTTGTCGGCAGCCTCTACTGCGAGGTTGAAGAATTTCTTCGCCCTTTCGTCATTCTGGTAATAGTACTTCTGCCAGCTTCCTTCGATGAGGGCCCATCTGCTCACGAGAGCTGATACTATGTATCTGTTGACCTGCTGCTGTCCGTCATTGAGCCTGACACTGGCAAGTGCGAACTCGAAGTCGTCATAGACATGGTCCATGACATCATCTCTGTTGTCGCGGTCTTTGTAGAGGGCATTCAGTTCTGTGTTTTCAGGAGCATAATCGTAGTAAGGGACATCTCCGAAGACATTGACAAGTCTCGCATATTCGAGTCCTCTGAAGAAACGGGCGATACCCATCCAGTGGTTGAACTGCTCGTCGCTGAGGGTGCCTTTCATTCTGGCCTCCATCCTGTCGGACATGATGTTTGCCTTCCTGATCCATGCGAAATTCCAGTCAGGTCCGGTATATTCGCTCTGCCATTCTCCCAGATCAAGGCTTGTGCTTCCCTTGGAAGTAGGCACTGAACGGGTGAACTGTGACTGTGACGAGAGACGGAGAACGTCGTCGTTGAAAGAGTAGCTGTTGCCCGGCGCATAAGCTGTGGTGTATTTGACGCCATAGCCGGTGAAGAAATGGCCGTAGAACGAGTTGGCGTATAATCTGAGGCTCTCTTCACTCTTCCAGTAGCTCTCGTCTTCAGCTGTGGTTCGTGACGGCCTGTCCAGGACATCGCAACTGCCCATCAGCAGTGCAAGTCCCGTGAGTATATATATAAATCTGTGTTTCATGTGATTCCTCATTAGAATGATAACTGTACACCGAATGATACTGACTTGAATACAGGTGTTCCGGTACCGGTACGTCCCATATTGTAGTTGGTTGAGAACATAGAGTAACCTGAAATTGCCTCAGGGTCGATAGGAAGTCCTCTCAGGTGGTCAAATGTGAAGAAGTTTTCAAGTGAGAGGTAAACTCTTGCCTTGCTGACCTTGACCTTGGAAAGGTAACGCTCAGGTACTGAATAACCGAGGGTTATGTTCTTGATTCTCAGGTATGCCATGTTCAGCATATATCGGCTCTGTCTCTGCATGCTGAAACCGGTATTGCTGCCGTTGAGGTTCCATGCGCGCGGATAGAACGCATCAGTGTTGTCCTCAGTCCAGTAGTCCTTGGTGAAGGTCTTAGGCAATGCGCCTTCCTTTGCTGCGTATCCCGGAATTGCGAGCTGTCCGCTTCCCCAGATCTTGCGCTTTCCGATGCCCTGGAAGAAGATGGAGAAGTCGAATCCTTTCCAGTCAGCGCCGAGCCTGAAACCGTATTCATATCTAGGAGTAGAGTTTCCGATGACTACCTGGTCTCCAGGATTGCCGTTGGTGCCGTCTCCAGGTGTGATGTATCCGTCACCGTCCACATCGACGAACTTCGTGTCTCCAGGGGCGAAGATGAGTTTGTCGCTGTTCTCGTAGTGAACCTGATATACAGGATATTTTGCGGACTGCTTGAAGGTCGTGCGGGCTGTGCCCTTATAGATTACGGTAATCTTTTCGATTTCTCCGTCAGGTCCATATACGAAGTCGTCCTTCTGGAAGAGACGGTCTGTCACGAATCCGTAGATGTCTCCGTAGCGCCTGCCGGTAGAGTATTCGTTGGAAAGAAGTCTGTTTTCCCAAGGTGTTGCCCAGTCTGCACCCTTCGTGATGTCGGTTACTGCATCTGAGAGGGTAGCCATACCGTTGATTCCGAGACCGTTCTGGAATCTGAATCCGAAGTCGAGGGCGAACTCCCATCCGCGTGTGCGGAGGCTTCCGTAGTTTCCTTTAGGAGCAGTTGTTCCGAGTGTTACAGGGAGGTCTTCACCAGGTATGATCATGTTCTTGGTGTCTCTCTGGAACCAGTCGAATGTGATGCCGATCTGGTTCTTCCAGAATCTGAGGTCGGCACCCACGTCGAGGGTCTCGATTCTCTGCCATGTGATGTCATAGTCCACAAGTGACGGAGTGCCATACTGTGTGGTCTTGTTTCCGGAACCGTCAAGCCAGTTGGACTGCGAACCTGAGAGTGTGGAGAGATAGAGTGTGTTTGCTACTGACTGGTCTCCGATGCTTCCCCATGAAGCCCTGATCTTACCGAAGCTGAGCACCGGTTCCACCTTCTTCATGAACTTCTCGTTGGTGAAGATCCAACCTCCTGAGAATGAAGGGAATGTCTGCCATCTGAGGTGTGAAGGGAACTTCGAAGAACCGTCGCGGCGGATATTGGCCTCGAGGAAGTATCTGTTGCCGAATGAGTAGTTCAGACGGCCGAAGAATCCGAGCTGTGAATCCCAGTTGGTGTTTCCGCTTGCGAACTGGTCTCCTGTCGCAGTGTTGAACTGAGGATTGTCAATGTTCAGGAGGTCTGTCTTGCTTGCCTCTACTGACTCCCAAGTGGTTGCGACCCTGTTGAGTCCGGCCATGATTTTGATGTCATGCTGACCGCCGGAACCGAGGAGAAGATTGTAAGTTGTATATGCGTTGATGGTATTGGTGGTGTTCGCATATCTGTATCGCGTAATGCTGGTAGATGTGACGTTAGAGAAATAGTCCTGCACAGGGAAGCAATATCCCGGCATTGACCCGTCTGTTGACGGATCCACGACCTGTCCTGCTTCATTGACATAGACCCTTGAACCGTCCTCTCCGAACCATTCGGTAGGCGAGTACCACATCTGTCCGCCTCTGAACTGAGGGTTTGAAGAGTTCTTCTCCTGTGTCCTCTGGTCGTAGGTGTAGTCGAACTTCACGTCCCAGTTCTTGGTGATGTTCACTGTCGCACCGAGATTGACATTGAAATATCTGTTTCTCAGGTTGTCGGTGTTGGCTGCCCTGAGCTCGTATGCGGCCTCGCGGAGGTCGTTTCCGTTTTCCTTGACTCCGATAGGGAAGAGCGGGCTCCATCTGTAGAGGTAGAGCCATGGGTCGGCTACAGTCGTGCCGACACCCGGATATCTCTTGTTGCGGTCCGAGAAGATGGAACTTGCACGGATGCTGAGGAATTTGTTCAGGTTGGATGTGACGCTGATGGATGAGTTGTATCTGGTGAAGTCATCGTGCTGCGCGGTTCTGGACATACCGCTCTGTCTGAGGTAGCCGAGGCCCACGTTGTACGATGTCTTGCCTGATGTTCCGCTGATGGAAAGGTTGTGTGACTGGCTAGGTGCCCATTCGCGTATCATCGCTTTGGCTCCGTCATAGAGACGATATCCATATTTGTTGACGCCGTCGTAGTACCAGTCTCGTCCATAGACTACAGGATCTCCGTCCTTGACTTTTCCGCCATAGAGTTTCTGCCACTCGACAGCCTTCTCGTAGCTTTCAGGGCTGATTCGCCAGAAACCGCCGGCAGGCATCGCCGCACCCATGTTCTTCTGTGCGTCGAGTGTGTATTTCAATGCTCCAAGCCCTCCGATTTCGATTTTCTTGGCTGTGTTCTGCCATGAGAAGTTGTCTGAATATGTGACTTCGATTTTCTCTTTTCCCGCTCCTGTCTTGGAGGTGATGAGAATTACACCGAAGGCGGCCTTGGAACCGTAGATTGAAGATGCCGCGGCATCCTTCAGGACTGAAATCGACTGTATATCGTCAGGATTGACCATCTGGATACTTGGAATCTCCACGTTGTCGAGGAGAATCAGAGGGTTGTTGTTACCTGAGATGGAACCGATCTGTCCGCGGATATTGATGATAGGGTCGGAACCGACTTCACCGGTCGGGATTCTGATGTTCACTCCTGGAACTGAACCCTGCAGTCCTCGTCCCACGTCAGCGATAGGACGGCTGTCGAGAGTCTTTTCCACATCGACGACTGCGATGGAACCTGTGAGGCTGGCCCTTTTCTGGCTACCGTAACCCACGACAACGACTTCTGAAAGCAGCTCGCTGTCATCTTCGAGAGTAACCCTCATTCCAGGGTCTGCAACTACTTCTTTATCAGTGTATCCAATGGATGAGAACTGAAGCACGGCTCCTGCTTTCACTGTAATGTTGAAACGGCCGTGGCTGTCTGTAATGACACCGTTCATGCTTCCTTTCTCAATGACGCTTACGCCCACTATCGGTTCGCCATTGGAATCCAGGACGGTTCCTGAGATTTCTTTTTTCTGGTCTTGCATGAGAGTGCTTGCTGAATCGGACGCGACATTGCCCGGACTGTTTGCAAAACAGTCGGCTCTTCCGGCTGGAAGAAGTGTGAATGCCGCTAAAGCAATAAGTAATCGGCGTCCAGCCAATCCCTTTTGATTGTTTGCTTTAATCATAAGCGGTAGTGTATAAAAATTATTATGTGTCGTTTCTCTTGGAAACTGTAATATCTGTTGGTTATTCTAGTAATGCCACTCGGTCCGGCTCTAGATTAAGTTACTAAGATAAGCCTATTTTACCGGCTTTCCAAATCGTTTTGTAACGTTTTTGTTAAAAATGGGCGTTTTTGTCTTGTCCTATAGAACATTACACAAAAACGCCCCTGTAATAATCTTAGTATGTTTATGCGCTGAAAGTTACATCATCGAAGGCCAGAGTCGGAACCTGCCTGCTGAAACCGTCCATCGGGTCAGAACCAGCCACGAGCAGATTGCTCCAGAGTTCTTTCATGTTTCCGGTTATCAGCATCCCTGAAACGGGTGCCTTGATTTCCCCGTTTTCGAAGACAAATCCCTCTACGCCGTAAGAAAAATCGCCGGTAGCCGAATTGCAGTTGCCTCCATTGAAATCCGTCACCAGAATGCCGGAACCGCAGAGCGCAAGCACATCCGCTTCCTGAAGAAGAGTAAGGTCAATGTTGCCCTCCGCTCCTGTTTTCTCTGAGACAAAAGGCTGGACGACCGGCCTGTTCGCACTTTCCGAAGTTGCAGGCATTCCCAGCTTTCCGGACATGTAAGTATTTATGAAATACTCCTTTACGACTCCATTGACAATTATGTCCCTGTCCAGACATGCCCTTCCTTCACCGTCGAACAGGATTGACCCGCTCTTTCCTTTTTCCCTCGGCCTGTCGAGAATCGTTAGCCCGCCGCTGAAAACCTTCTTGTCCAAAGTGTCAGTCAGGAATGATGATTTCTGCTGTATGGCCCTGCCAGAAAGGGCATTGAGGACAGGCTGTACCAGTCTTCCTGAGACCCTCCTGGAGACGACCATCCGGTATTTTCCTCCATTGACATTGACCTGACCTATCTGGCCCGCGGCCTGCATTACGGCCTTGTGGCCGCAGTCAGAGGCAAGCACCTTTTCCGGACTGATGCTGTAATCCCACCACAGGCCGCTGTATTTGTTGCCCTCCTTGTCCTCGACTGTCACATTGCTGCAGACCTCGAAAGATGTCTCGATTTGTCTGCAGCCGATTCTGTCGGAGCTGGTCAAGTATGTGTCTGTCAATGTGTTGTTGTATTCCACTTCTTCGGAAACCAGTTTCCAGTCCCTGTCCGGTGATTCCGCGGAAAATTCATTGAAAACGGAAACCCGCTTTGCCATGTCCAGCCTCTGCCAGGCCGTCACTGAATCATACCCGTCCCAGCAAAGTTCCATTTCATCTCCGCGGATGGCATCTTTGGCTGTCTCCTCCTTGTCCGGCAGTCTGCGGAACTTGTCCGGCGCAAGCAGTCTGACATTCTCCACGGCCATCTTCAGAAGTTCCCTTACGCTTTTCGCCTCGAGCCTGTTCGTGGAGAATACTCCATATTTTCCGTCAGCGAAGACCTTGAAAGTCAATGCCCTGTCTCCAGTCTGCCTGATGTTGTCGATCTCTCCGTCCAGAAGTGCGATAATCTCAGTCTTGGCCTTGTCCAATGTCACCTGAACCGCAGAGGCGCCGGCTTCAAGAGCCATGTCAATGCTGCTGTCGGCCAATGCCTTCTCTTCTTCCGTTATCATTCCATTGATCATATTCTCCATTTTATTCTCCTCCTACAGTAAGATTATTGATGAGTACGGTCGGCATTCCGCAGCAGACCGGAACGGACTGTCCCTTGCCGCAAGTCCAGGCGCTGTCGTCTATCACACAATCGTTTCCGATCGCAACGATGTCTTTCAATGCCTGTGGGCCGTTTCCTATGACATTGATGTCCTTCACAGGTGTCGTCAGCTTTCCGTTTTCGATCAGGAATCCGCTCTTCACGAAGAATGTGAAGTCGCCCTCGCCGATTTTAACCTGGCCGTTGCTGAATTCATTGACATAGATTCCTTTGGACACGGAGGCGATGATTCCCTCCGGTTCGGCGTTTCCGCTTTCCATATAAGTGGCTCTCATTCTCGGGATCGGACTCGAGCGGAAGGATTCACGGCGTCCGTTTCCTGTAGGGGCGACTCCATAGAATTTTGCGCTGATCCTGTCGTGGAGGTATGAGGTCAGAATTCCGTTTTCCACCATGAGCGTTCTCTGTCCCGGAACTCCCTCATCGTCGAAATTCAGGGAACCGCGGTTTCCGCGGATTGTGGCATCGTCAGCGATATTGATTCCCTCCGGACAAACGCGCTGTCCCATCTTGTCAGAGAAAATGGACTGCCCCTTTCTGTTGAAATCGGCTTCAAATGCGTGTCCCATGGCCTCGTGGAGCAGAATTCCTGAAGCTCCCGCGCCCATGACCACCTGCATCTGACCGCCTTTCGGACGCACAGCTTCGAAGGCCTCATCAATGCCGCAGGTGATTTTCTCCGCGATTTCTTCTATCAGTTCGTCTGTAGCCATCTCGACTCCTTTCCTGAAACTTCTGGATACATTCTTCTGAATCTTTCCCTTGCCGTTGTCAGCCACAAGCATGGCCTGGACGGTGGTCATCGGCCTGGTCTCGTATTTCAGTTCCCCGAAGGAATTGTACATCAGGTAATCGCTTGTCTGGCTGGATAATACGCAGATGACGCTGCTGATTCTGCCGTCTCTCTTCTTGATGGATTTCTCCAGTTTCCCGAGATATTCCACGGCGATGGCGGGGCTGGTCTCTCTCCAGTTCTGCAGGATAGGATATCTGTCTGCACGCGGATTAGGCTGTCCAGGGTAAAGTCTCCTCACCAGTCTGCCGCCGTTGTTTTCCTGAGCCGTATATGTCGCTCCGATGCTTCTGGTGTCGCGTGGCTTGACCGCCTGTCCCTGAGATATTGCGGAAGCGGCTTTTGCGGCGCTTTCCATGTCCGCCCACTCTGTGCTTTCCGAATATGCGTAGCCTGTCTTTTCTCCGCAGAGGACCCTGATACCGACTCCATAGTCAATGTTGAGTCCGCTTGACGAAACCTCCCCGTCCATCAGCTGATGGGTCTGGAGCATCGTGTTTTCGAAATACAGGTCGCAATAGTCTCCTCCGTGGGACAATGCGGTGACAGTGAGTTTCCTCAAGTCGTTTTCATCGATGTTGAATGTGTCTAAGTAAAATTGTTTGTCTGATATCATGCTTTTAGTCAGTTTTCAGCGGTGGGGAAGTCTGAAGGATCATTCCCCGGAAAGAGTTTTCTCAGCAACGTCCGCCAATTCTTGAATCTTTGAATATGTCTGTTCGTCTTTAATGGTCAGCCTGCCGGCCTGTCCTTCGGCAACGACCCTGAAAGGTATCTGGGAATTGTCCGCAAGAATCCACCGGTCTGCCATATTCCTATATATATTGAAAAAATAGTGCAGCCCGGCCATATATCGCCGTCTTATGGTTTCTTCCGGGATGTTGTGCCCACCGGCTGCGACTCTCGCCCTCACCCTTTCGACGGCAAGTTCCGGGGAGTTCAGCCAGAAGTACAGTATGGTGATTCCGTAGCCCTGTGCCCTGGCCTTGACAATCGTCTTTTTCAGGCTCCTCGTGGCCAGCGTCGTCTCTATCGCAAAGTCCTCATTGCGCTTGAAAAGATAGTTCATTTTCAATAACATAAGCTTGCTGGCCTGAATGGATACAGCGTCAGGGCTGAATGGGGAAAGGCTCTTTGCGAATTCGTCGGAATTGACGAACTGGCTGCATCCGAGCATCTCGGGAAGCAGCGCATAGGATGCCGTAGTTTTTCCGGCACCGTTGCATCCTGATATGACGTATAGCTGTGGCATGACTGCGTTTGTTTCAGATTTATCAATGCCAATATACGAAAAATTCCTCTCCCGTACAAAACTTGTATTCGCAGCCATGGGAATGCCGGCAGGAAAGTCCCGCTAATGTCAATCCTGATGTGTCACACCGTACCCGAACAGCGCGAAGTCTCCCTTGCATGGGTCGCCCGGGAAAATGTCGCGGAAGGAATCGGTTATTTCAATGACAGTCTTTATGTCCTTGGGCTTACGTTCTGTGAGCCCAAGCTCCGTAGCCTGCTGATACACATGGACATCCAGCGGAATCAACAACGTGTCCGGGGATGTGTCCTTCCAGAGGCCGAGGTCCACCTTGCCGTCATCTCTGACCATCCAGCGTCTCATCATATTGATTTTCTTGTTGGGCGCCTTGGCATCTTCTTTCTGTCCGAAAACCAATGTCCTGATTTGCGGCACTGTCAATGTCTCTATGCTGTCCTGGTTTTCGTATATGTCTTTCAGCCTTTTGCAGATAGCCGCCACCTCACTCCATTTGATGGTCCTGTGGATGCTGACCGGGTCGTCACGCCATTCGCCTTTCATTACGTAATCGTATGGTTTCCAGTCCATTTCATCGAACAGTCGTCCGCTGTCGCGTACTATCATTGACCTGCGCCCCCAAGCGAAATGTGCGGCGAAGACGGCAGCTATCTCCACATCTTTCAGGCTGCATTTTCCGGCTTTCATCATTTCCGCGAATCTGGTCGGGAATGCAATCGGGTCTTCCCTGAAGTATTCCGGATTATTGTATGTCTCGGCCCATTCTTTCAGCAGAGCTATAGTTTCTTTTGTCATTTCGGGTTTTAGATTATTAAAGCAAATGAGGAAAGCCTGTCTGACTTTCCTCATCTGCTATGTTGGTTTATTTTAGCACTCGGTAGCTGATTCGAGCTTCTTCATGATAGAGAAGATGAAGAGGGCTGAAAGGAGGCAGAGTGTGATGAGAAGTCCCCAAACACCCCACAGAGGAATCTTGTTCCAGAGGAGACCAGGGATGGAAACCAGGTAGTTTCCGAGGGCGGTAGCTGCAAACCAGCAACCCATCATAGCTCCCTTATATTTAGGAGGGGCAACCTTCGATACGAATGAGATACCCATTGGTGAGAGCAGGAGCTCTGCGAAGGTAAGTACCAGATAAGTCGAAATGAGCCAGTCAGGTGAGATGAGGTCAGGGCTGACTGTTCCGCCGAGTTCCTTAGGTGATGCGAGATTGAGTGACGCGAATGTGAGGATAGAGAAACCTACCGCTGCGACAATCATTCCGAGACCGATCTTGCGCGGAGCTGAAGGCTCTTTGCCTTTCTTTGCGAGAGCGCCGAAAATCGCGAGGGATACCGGTGTCAATGCTACCACGAAGAATGGGTTGAACTGCTGGAAGTCTGAAGGAAGGATGTTTACTACTGCAGGCATACCTGAGAAGATAGCGTAGGCGACTCCCCACAAACCGAGGGTGGCAACGCCGCAGACGGCTTTTCCGCTTGTCTTTTCAGACTGGAATACTCCGAACAGTGTATAGACTGAAATTGCGATCAGGACAAGGCTCCAGATGTTGAATCCGATTCTTGTCGCACCTGTTACTGTGCTGGCTGTGTAGTCTCTTGCAAACAATGTCATTGTAGCACCGTTCTGGTGGAATGCCATCCAGAAGAAGATAACGACAGCGAATACAAGCATGAGGGCTGTGATACGGCTCTTTGTCTGCTCCGGTGTGAGCTCGACCTCATTGCTGTTGGCAGCTTTCGCCTGTTTGGCATTGACATCAGCATGTTTGAACCATGAGCGGCAGCTGAAATAGATGGCTACTGAAACGATGAGTGAGATGCAGGCGATACCGAATCCGTAGTTGTATGCTGTAGAAAGCTTCTCGATGTACATCTCGCTGAATGAAGTCATGTCCATTCCTGATGCGCCTGACATTGATGCGGCGAGGCCCTGAAGATTTCCTGCATTC
>OQWI01000398.1_pt1 | contig 19976 bp, 17 predicted proteins | sample 1691551 | NCBI WGS metagenome assembly OQWI01 (sample SAMN03418259, study PRJEB22391) | human gut metagenome | biome: human-gut; feature: organic feature; material: feces | host: Homo sapiens | place: Tanzania | collected 2013-01
TCCCCCGGCTTGAATTCTCCGGAGAGAACTCTCTCGCAGATATTGTCCGCTATCTGTATGTAGATAGGCTTATTATTGTCGAACTCCATCATAACTCTAATGTTTTATAGTTCTGAGTCTAAAGAATATAGCGACTGAGAGAACCACCAGTTCAAGAATCATGGTAATGTTGACCCAATTGTTCATAATACTGACTGCACGTCCCGGATCTCCACTGATTTCCACCTCGTCGATAAAAAGCTCAAAGCTGTCGGCGTTGATAAACGAGAAGAAAACACTGCTGGATACTACCCCGATTGCCATACAGGCAAGAATGGTCTTGGCAATCTTGGCCCGTTTGAAGAATATCGCACCGAGGGTAAAAGTAAGTGCATTGCAAATCCACGACACTATGAGCGGGTACCCCAGATTAATGCTCAACTGAGAGCCGCACTCAATGTCAAAAATATTCACGCCGTCAAGAATGGAAAAAATAGTCTCTCCATACGCATACGGGAACAGCAGCGACAGAGCCGTATCACTCGCCATAAGAAACACTGTCATCACTACCGGAATCACAATGGCTGTAATAGATCTATCTTTACGATTGAAAGGATGCCCTATGAAACTGTCTCACCAGGAACTCGTTCCAGCCCAGATTCTCGGCGGCGTAATTGCCAAGAAAGGTAGATACCGGGGTGAAAATGGCACGCAATTATCTGGTAGAATGCAAACATTATGACCGGTACGAGCCCCACTACAACCATGGAAAGACCGTAATTGTTTTTGGCATTGCGGAGATCATACATGAAATACGTAGAAAACCGCTTGATATTGAATATATTGTTCATAGTATTATCCCTTATTTGCTTGTAAACATTCCTTTAATCAGTTCTTTATTCTTGTGGACCGCATTGAACAGCGCTTCAATGTTGACCTTGCTGTCCTGGTTCCGGACATTGGGATACACTTGAATGAACCCTCCCGGCAGTTGCTCGGAATATAGACTCTCCTGGTGAAGTTCGGTACCATAGTCAAAAAACAGTTTGCGGGAAACCTCTTCGAGAGAAGCGTTGAGAAGCACATCCTGACGGTCAAGTATGATGATAGGGTCTATCACATTCTCAAGGTCCCGCACCTGGTGAGTAGAAATCACTATTGTGGAATCTTCCGAAGTGTACTTGAGAATGGACGACCGGAACTGGGACTTGGACGGAATGTCGAGTCCGTTGGTAGGCTCGTCAAGGAAAAGATACTTGGTGGAGCAGGCCAGGGCAAATGAAATATAGGTTTTCTTCAACTGACCTGTGGACATCGCACTGAGCTTCTGATTCACGTCATTCTCAAAAACATTCATTATCTCCACGAACTTGTCAAGCGAGAAATTTGACCAGAACTTTCCTCTGGACTTGGCCCAGGCATAAGCCTTGTCATATATTGGCGCCACATCATCCGGAAGGTAGAACATCTGCTCAAGAAGAGAAGGCTCTCTGTCATAAGGATTTGCGCCATCCGCATCAATAGAGCCGACCTGCGTCTTCTTGAGACCGCAAAGAAGAGTCAACAGCGTGGTCTTGCCCACACCATTCTCCCCAAGAAGACCATAAATCTTACCGTCCTCGAGAGTAAGATTGATATTTTTCAGCACCTGGTCCTTGCCGTAGCTGAATGCAAGATTATTGACTTTTATCATATCTTAATAGTGTAATAGTTTATTAGCACACTGCAAAGATACGACAAATTTCCGTACGCGCAAATTTTTTTCAAATATTTGACATTTCCCTACCCCACAAGTCTATGAATCTTTTCATATCTTTGCGTGGTTTTAGAAACAATTTCAATGGAAATCTACAGAAGAAAGGTCAATTACTACGAATGCGACAGGATGGGCATCACCCATCATTCCAATTATATAAGGTATATGGAAGAAGCCCGCATAGAGTTGCTTGAAAAGCTCGGCTACGGCTTCGACAGGATGGAGGCCGAAGGGATCAGCTCCCCCGTTGTCAGCGTGGAGTGCGAATATAAGAAAACCACCACCTTCCGCGATGAAATAGTCATAAACGTGGGACTCGAAGACATCTCGGCGCTGAAAATGAAATTCAATTACCGGATGACAGTAAACGGGGCACTGGTATGCAAAGGCATCACCACCCACTGCTTCTTCGATAAAGGGAAACTCGCCGTACTCGACGAGAGATTCCCCGAACTATGCCGCAAACTCCGCGAAATGGACTAGAACAAGAGGCTCGTCACTTCCTGTTCATTGCCTGACGGGCGCGGAGTTCCCAGGTACGCAGGCTGTCCTTGTAATGATTGTTGGCATTGACCTTCTGAACGTCAAGCGCCGCATCGGAGTTATCTTCCCAGCGACGGCAGTCGTACATCACCTCGTAAATTCGCCCTATACGGTACTCTCTTGAAATACGAAGAGCCACGGCATAATCCTCCCCGTACTTCACGGTCGGAAAATTAATGGTGCGCAAAAGAGGTGTCCAGAAGCCGCGAGGAGCGCCTAAGCCATTGATTCGCAGCGCATTGTTGCGTCCGTTATCTTCTGTCCATTCGCGATGGTCGATTACCCCGGGAGGAAGCGGCCGAAGGTCTATATCCGTAATCTGATAGGTCCCTATCACCATGGCGCAGTTCTCCTTACGGAATGCGTCCACAAATCTCTGCACCGTATTCTCATCGGAATACATGTCATCAGAGTCAAGCTGCAGAGCAAACCGTCCGCACTTGGGATGATGCACGGCAGCGTTCCAATTGCCTCCTATGGCATGATAGCTGTCATCCTGCGCGATATAAATAAGCCGCTTGTCATCAAACCCGCGTATCACATCCACCGTTCCGTCAGTGGAATTGTCATCCACCACTATCACATTGTATCTGAAATCCGTCTTCTGTGACAACGCAGAACGAATGGCGTCCCCTATCGTGCGCACCCTGTTCCGGCACGGAATCACCACCGACGCTTCATATTCGAACTCTCCCCCGTCACTTAGGTCAACATCCTTGAAATGAGGCTCAAGATAGCCACCGACTGCCTTCAAATGCGCAGTGCAGACCTTTTCCATCTCTATCTGCACCTCCCGGTTGCGAGGATTCACATAGTCAAACAACTTCTCTCCGGAAGCCCTCAAATCCTTCTCCAGCTCATAGTACAGAAATTCCCCTATGTGCAGCGGGGCGCAGATCCTGCTCACCCGAAGCCGCAGATCATACATCGCCGCAAACTCATATTCAGCGTCCATCTCCCTCACAACATCCTTAAAAACGGATGTCCGATACAACTGCACGCCGCCAAAATCAAAATCATCCCTCAACGCGCCATCCTGCCAGTCAATAACCGGGGTCGACTCCACTTTTCCGCCCTTGTACACAAAACGGTCGGAATAAACCATCGCCGCACCCGTATCCCGGGCCACGGAAACCATCCTTTCCAAGCCGAAATCCACCCACCGCAGCTCTCCCTCTCCGGTGTACAACAACAAATATTCAGAATCACACGCGCAAGCTATCTCACGAAGACGTTTCGTAGAAGTACGGGCGCATACGTCAAATCTCTCTACCATTTTCATAATAGTGCAAACTTAAACAAAAAATACTAAATTTGTATCCACATAAATGCTTTCCGTATGGAGAAAAAACTCGTAATAATCCCCACCTACAATGAAATTGAAAACATTGAGAAGATAATTGCCGCGGTGTCTGACATTGAGGGCGACTATCATATACTGGTAATCGACGACGGTTCGCCGGACGGCACCGCAGACGCGGTCCGCTCTATCCAGAAGCAATGTCCGGACAGGATTTTCCTCATAGAAAGAAGCGGAAAGCTCGGCCTTGGCACGGCGTATGTCGCCGGATTCAAGTGGGCCCTGGAGCATGATTATGACTATATTTTCGAGATGGACGCCGACTTCTCACACAATCCGGCCGATCTGCCAAGACTGCTTGCAGCCTGTGTCGAAGGTGGCGCGGACATGTCTGTAGGCTCCCGTTACTGCGACGGAATCAATGTGGTAAACTGGCCTATGGGAAGAATCATGATTTCCTATTGTGCTTCCATCTATGTACGCACGGTCCTTGGATTCAGAATATTTGACAGCACGGCAGGATTTGTCTGCTACTCCCGCAAAGTTCTTGAGACCATAGATCTGGATGCCGTCAGGATGAAGGGCTACGGATTCCAGATCGAACTCAAATACACCGCCCACAAACTTGGCTTCAAGATTGCCGAAGTGCCGGTCGTATTCGTCAACCGCAAGGAAGGAACTTCCAAGATGTCAGGAAGCATTTTCGGAGAAGCCTTCTGGGGCGTTCTCGCTCTCAGGTTCCGCAAGTTCAAAAAAGCAGGCAAATAATGAAAGAGTTGTACGTTGACAGGATTGCCGACATCATGGGCATCAAATCCTGGCAGGTGGAGAATTGTGTCGAGATGTTTGCAGACGGTGACACAATACCTTTCATCAGCCGCTACAGGAAGGAAAAGACCGGCGGCATGGACGATGCCCAGGTTGCAGAACTCAAACACTACGTAGACGTCTTCAATGAGATGGAAAAGCGCAAAGAAACAGTTCTCAAGACCATCTCGGAATCAGGATCCCTTACGGAAGGCCTGAAAGAGCAGATAGAGAATTGCGTAAACTCCACCGAACTTGAAGATTTGTACCTTCCCTTCAGACCGAAAAGACGCACACGGGCCACTGCCGCCAGGGAACTCGGTCTCGAGCCGCTTGCAGACCTGATGTGGAACGTACGTTCACGCTACCCGTCATCCGATGCCTCCAAATTCGTCAAGGGAGATGTCTCCGACATCGAAGCCGCTCTTGCCGGAGCAAGGGACATCATTTCCGAGCGGCTCAGCGAAACAGCCGCAATACGTGAGAACCAAAGGTCCATCTTCCGTAAAAGACATCTCTGCACCAAGGTCACCAAATCCGGAAAAGAGAATCCGGAAGCAGACAAATACAGAAATTGCTTTGACAAGTCATATCCATTGGACCGTATCCCGGCACATACACTTCTTGCAATACTGAGGGCTGAGAACGAAGGATTCCTCAAGGTATCCATAGATACGGACGCTCAGAGGAGTTGTGACAAGATATACTACGATTTCTGCAAAGCGCATGCTTTCCCTGGAGGAGAACTTGCAGAGCAGATCAAACTTGCCGTCCAGGACTCATTCAAACGACTCATCGAGCCTTCCATCAGCGCAGAGGTGATACGTGAGGCCAAGAACAGGGCCGACATCGAAAGCATCAACGTCTTCGGGGACAACCTCAGACAGCTCCTCCTCGGAGCACCGGTCGGGCAGAAAAGAACCATGGCCATAGACCCGGGATTTCGCAACGGATGCAAAATAGCCTGTCTAAGCGCAGAAGGAAAGCTTCTGCATCATACAATCATATATCCTCACCCTCCACAAAACGACAAGGTAAAGTCAATCACGGCGGTGCAGGAAATGATCGGCAAATACAAGATAGAAGCCATCGCCATAGGAAACGGCACCGCATCCCGGGAAAGCGAGCATATTGTGGCGCAGATCCTCAAGGAGCTGGACAGAAAAGTCAGCTATATGGTGGTCAGTGAGGCGGGGGCTTCCGTATACTCCGCATCCAAGCTGGCGGCAGAGGAGTTTCCGGAATACGATGTATCCCTGCGTAGTGCAGTGTCCATTGCCCGGCGCTTGCAGGATCCTCTGGCAGAGCTGGTAAAGATCGATCCGAAGGCCATTGGCGTGGGGCAGTATCAGCACGACATGCCCAAGGCAAGGATGGATGAAGCCCTGACCGGTGTGGTGGAGGACTGTGTAAACAGCGTGGGCGTGGACATCAACACCGCCTCTCACTCCCTCTTTTCCTATGTGGCAGGCATCAATGCCGCAGTGGCGAAGAATATTGTTGCATACCGGGAGGAAAACGGCGCATTTACCGACCGAAAGCAGCTGCTGAAGGTGCCGAAGCTTGGGAAAAAGGCATATGAGCAGTGCGCCGGTTTTATCCGTGTCCGGGAGGGGAAGAATCCTCTGGACAATACGGCGGTGCATCCGGAAAGCTACGAGGCTGCCAGGGGATTGCTGGATGCATGCGGCTTTTCTCTGGCAAGCATCGGCAAGGAGGAGCTTCAATCTCTGTGGGATCGACTGAACAAGCAGGGGATGGATGCAATCAGCAGACAGCTTGGGGTAGGCGTACCTACCCTGCAGGACATTGTCCGGGAATTACAGAAGCCCGGCAGGGATGTGCGTGACGAGCTGCCGCCGCCCTTGATGCGCAGTGGAGACATCATGGAACTGAAGGACTTAAAACCAGGCATGGAACTGGTGGGGACAGTCCGGAACGTGATTGATTTCGGCGCTTTTGTGGATATCGGCGTTCATGAGGACGGATTGGTGCATATTTCCCAGATCTGCAACCGATATATCAAGCATCCTCTGGATGCGGTAAAGGTAGGGCAGGTCGTCAAGGTACGGGTGCTGGATGTGGACGTAAAGCGGAAACGGATCGGTCTGACCATGCGGCTGGATGATGCAAACAGGAAATAACGGAGGAGAAGTGGGTTATGGAAAAAGTCAAAAAAGTATTACTGGTGGTTTTTGTGATGATGTTCTTCATCGGCATTATCCTGGTAACGGATTTCGGAAAAATGCAGAAGTACAAGAACAATGAGGTCACCGACCTTGCGAATCTGGGCTATCGGCAGATGCAGACCGGGGATCTGGTTACCGGCAAGGTGGATTATGTACTGGATACAGTGGCGGAGGAGTATGAGACCAAGTTCGGTATCCGCACTTCGGACGATTCCACGAAGCTGTACTACATCATCAGTCTGCCCAACAGCTATGCGGTTTACGAAACCAGCAATAAGGAAGAATATGATACGCTGGATAAGATCTGCAATGAAACCTGGGACTATCTGAATTCAGAGGATGGCAGCGCACCGGCACCCACCTCCAGCCTGATGATCCAGGGCGAGGTCAAGAAGATGGATGACAAGGTTGCGGGGTACTTTAAGGATTGGTTCAAGGAACAGGCGGATTTCAGCGATGAGGACTTTGAGAAGAACACTGAGGTGTATATGATCTCACGCACCAAGTTCGACGGCTTCCAGCGTTCCGTTTACACCGGCATCGGTCTGGCTGCTGTAGGAGCAGTGGGATTGATTGCTCTGCTGGTACTGAAGATCAAGGCAAAAAAGCAGTCCAGCCAGGAATTTTATTGATTTACAAGGAACAGGCGCAATGCCTGTTTCTTTTTTTGTGGGATCCATGCCAGGTGCCGCAATCTGCCGGATTTGACGGGTATGCGCCTTTGTGGTATAATGAGGGCAGCACCCATGATAGTTTGTCATATTTCCTGTGGGAGCTTCATAGCCTTGAATAGCTCCGGATGGGGAAAAACCGAAAGGGTGTGTGACGAATGAATCAATTGAAATGGCGCAACGCAAAGCGCATTCTGGCGCTGGCTCTGGTGGCGGGTATCGGTGCCGGAGCATTTCGGCTTGCTGTCCGAAAGCAGGAGGACGCGGCAGTATATACCTTCAGCACAGCAAAGAATGTGCCTGTGATCGTGCTGGATGCCGGGCATGGCGGCATGGACGGTGGCTGCTCCTCTGCGGCTGGCGTGCCGGAAAAAGGGATCAATCTGAATATCCTGCTGAACCTGCGGGATCTGCTGTCCGTGTCCGGTTATGAAGTTGTGGTGACCCGGGATACGGATCGCTCCATCCACGACAGTGGCATTGAGGGCATTGCCAACCAGAAAAGCTCCGATATGGACAATCGGCTGGCAATTTTCAACGAGCGCAGCAATGCTGTTTGTATTTCCATTCATCAGAACCAGTTTACGGATCCCAAATACAGCGGCGCACAGATGTTTTACGCTCCCACCAACAAGGACAGCGAACGGCTGGCGCAGAAGCTGCAAGGTTCCTTTCATACCCTGCTTCAGCCGGACAATGACCGGGAGATCAAGCAGTGCGGCAAGGAGCTGTTTCTGTGCTATTTCAGCAAGAATCCCACGGTAATGGTGGAATGCGGCTTTTTGTCCAATCCGGAGGAGGCTGCAAGGCTGACGGATGAAGCATATCAGCGTCAGGTGGCATTTACGATCTACGCAGGCTTGCAGGAGTATCTGGCAGGCTGAGAAAAAGGAGAACAGGAATGGCAAAAGCAAGGACTGTGTATGTATGTACGGAATGCGGCTATGAAAGCCCCAAGTGGAACGGAAAGTGTGCCGGTTGTGGCGCATGGAACAGCCTGGAGGAATCGACTCCGGCACCGGCTGTCAAATCCGCTCCCGGCGCACGGGCTGCAGTGGATCTTTCTGACCGGATCCTGGAGCTTTCCCAGGTGGATATGGAATCAGAGGTGCGGTATCGAACCGGTATGGGAGAACTGGATCGTGTGCTGGGGGGCGGTCTTGTAAAGGGCGAGCTGGTGCTGCTGGGAGGCGAGCCGGGCATCGGAAAGAGTACACTGCTCTTGCAGATCTGTCAGTATCTGGGGCAGAATCATTCGGTGCTCTATGTGTCCGGGGAGGAATCCGCCCGGCAGATCAAGCTGCGGGCACAGCGGCTTGGGGTGGATACGGAAAGCCTGTATTTGCTGACGGTGAACGATGCGGAGGCGATCTGCGATACCATCTGTTCTACGGAGCCGGATGTGGTCATCATCGACTCCATCCAGACCATGCGCTGCATGGACATCTCCTCTTCGTCCGGCACGGTCAGCCAGGTGAAGGAAAGTGCGGCCCGGCTGCTGGCAGTGGCCAAAAAGCAGGAGATCCCAATGTTCATCGTGGGCCATGTCAACAAGGATGGTGCCATTGCCGGTCCCAAGGTCATGGAGCACATCGTGGATACGGTGCTATACTTTGAGGGCGACAAAATGCTGCCTTACCGCATCCTGCGGGCAGCCAAAAATCGCTATGGCTCCACGAATGAGCTTGGCATGTTCGATATGACGGGGCAGGGGCTGGAAGAGATCGAAAATCCGTCGCAGATGCTTCTGGAAGGCCGTCCGCTCGGCGTTTCCGGCAACTGCGTTGCCTGCACGATGGAGGGCAGCCGCCCCATTTTGAGTGAAATTCAGGCGCTTGCGACGAAAACGAATTTTCCGGCACCGCGCCGCGCCTGCAGCGGTTACGATTACAACCGCATGAACCTTCTCATCGCGGTCCTTGAAAAGCGCGCCGGGTATTTCTTCGGCAACCTGGATGTGTATATCAACATCGTCAGCGGCATCACGCTGCGGGATACGGCCTGCGACCTGGCGGTCTGCCTTAGCATGGTCTCATCGCTGCTGGACTGCCCGGTCAGCGACAAATTGATCGCCATCGGTGAAGTCGGTCTGGGCGGCGAGGTGCGCAGTGTGCCCAATCTGGAACAGCGTCTGCGGGAGGCGGAACGCATCGGTTTTGAACGTGCCGTCGTGCCGAAGCACAGCCTCGCGCATCTGAACCCGGCGGATTATCCGGGCATGAAACTCGTAGGGGCGGCTTATATCTCGGATGCGATCCATGCTTTGAAAAACGACCGCCTTTAATGGAAATGATAAGGAAACGATATGTCCATCTATCTTGATGAAAAGAATCCCAGCAAGCACAAACCGTTCGATGATGCTTCGGCGGACATTGTGGAGTATGTGCGTTATCTTGAAGTGATCGCAGGCAAAAGTGCGAACACAGCGTTCAGCTATTACTGCGATCTGCGCGGCTTCAGCCGCTTTATGAAGCGCCGCAGGGGCCTTGTGGCAGAGGATGCGGAACTGAAAGAGATCGACCCCAAAGGGCTCGACACCGCATTCTGGGGCAGCGTGACAAAAGAGGACGTTTACGAATATCTGTATTTTTTGAACCGTGAATGCGGAAACAAAAAGTCCTCTACCGCCCGGCGGCTGGCCAGCCTGCATGGGTTTTATGACTATCTGGTCAATCAGGTCAACCGCCTTTCACAGGACCCGACGGCCTCCATCAAACCGCCCAAGCAGGATAAAGTCCTGCCCAAATACCTGACGGCGGAGCAATCCATGCAGCTGCTGGAAAGCACCCAGCATCAGAGCGATTTCCCGGAGCGGGATTACTGCATGGTCGTGCTGTTTCTGAACTGCGGGATGCGTCTGGCAGAACTGGTCGGGATGGACCTTGGCGACATCGACCTGGAACAGCGGCAGATCCGGCTGTTCGGCAAAGGCCACAAGGAGCGCATGGTCTACCTGAATGATGCCTGCATCGAAGCGCTGCAATTGTACCTGAAGAAACGGAACACGATGGAAGGTCTGGACCCCAAGGAAAAGGCCGTTTTTGTGACCCGCCGCATGAAAGACCGCATCTCGAACCGCCGCGTGGAACAGCTGGTGACAGGTGCCATGAAGGCGGCAGGGCTGAAGGGCTTTTCGACCCATAAGCTGCGGCATACAGCAGCTACGCTGATGTACCAGACCGGCAATGTGGATATTCTGACGCTCAAGCAGCTGCTCGGCCACAGCAGTGTGGGCACGACCCAGATCTATACGCATCTGCAAGAATTTCAGGTTCGCGCAGCCATTGAGCAGAACCCGCTAGGGGAAGTCCGGAAGACAAACTTGGATACAACAAAGCAGGAAGTGGGGGAGACCCACGAGGGAATTTCGCCGAACAGTGCAGAAATGGACGCAGGAGCGAAGGATGCTCCGGATGATGCAGCCGAAATGCCGACTGGGCCGATGGAAGCCTTTGATGGGGCTGCCAAAGACGGTTTCCGCGTAGATGTTTCGGCGCTGCGTGAGCCGGATGCAAGTGAGAAAATGGAGCGCTAAAATGGATTATACGAAATTTTCGGGCACTTATACGGTGCGACGACTGCTCCGTGACGATATTCCGTCCATTTTTGCGCTTTGTGAGAAAAATCCGCAGTTTTATGAGCATTGTCCGCCGTTTGTGACGCCGGAAAAGATCGAAGCCGATATGAAGGCCATGCCACAGCGCAAGGCCGGTCAGGAACAGGATAAGTATTATCTGGGCTATTTTGACGTCCACCAGCGGCTTGTGGCTGTGATGGATTTCATCGACCATTATCCGGATGCGCAAAGTGGGTTCATCGGATTCTTTATGATGGAGAAAGACCTGCAAGGAACCGGCGTCGGAAGCTCGATCATCACTGAGCTGTGTGCCTGTCTGGCGCAATGGGATTATCAATACATTCGTTTGGGTTATGTGGATGGAAACGAACAAAGCAGATCGTTCTGGCTGAAAAATCAATTCACAGACACCGGCTTGAGAGATCATACAAACGATTACACCGTCGTTGTGATGAATCGTTTCTTGACAAAAGCGTAAATCAAAACGCAGAAAAAACAGACCAAGAATACACCAATTGCATACATACCGCAAAAAGGCCGCTGGAGCTCAAAATCGAGCCCAGCGGCCTTAATTGGCAAAAATTGGAGAAAAGAGGGCTTTTTCGCTCCCCTATATTTCACATAACGTACATTATACGAAGCTTATATTGTTGAAAAACAGGCCCCCTCTTCTGCTGTGTTCCACGCGCACAGCTTTGCCGGGAGGCTCGTTTTTCGTTTCAGTTTCAGGACGCACACGTTGCAGGTTCAGGCTATGTGTGTTGCGCCGGGTCTGGTTTATTCCGGCAGCGGCGTGATCTCAAAATATGTACAGATGGCTTCATAGTAAGCGCGGGCGGTTCGCCTGCAACCCTCTTCACTGCCAAACTGTGCAACATCGGCGGCACTGGTCACAAAGCACTGCTCTGCCAGAACGGCCGGACAATTTACATCTTCCAGAATGGTAAAACTGCGCTCTGCCCGCACTTCGGTGTGGCTGGTCTCGACCAGCTGCTTTGCTTCTCCGATGTAATAAATGTAACGGACTCCCCCGCGCCCCCGCAGACTGGCCCCGGCAGAACGCATGGCGCTGGCCAGGCGTTTCGCGAAATAATAGCTTTCCTGATGCCAGGTGCGGCCCGGCACACTGGGATAGCACTCGAACCCGGAGGCCGTGGAGCCTTCCGGTGCAGAGTTCCCGTGGATGGAAAGCAGCAGGTCCGGCGAGAGCGCATTGGCCGCAGCGGCGCGTTCTGCTGGCTTTGCCGTGGCGTCATAGCTTTCGCGGGTCTGGAGCGGGATAAAATTAGGGTCGGCCTCCAGCCACCCGCGCAGTGCTTCGGCGGTAGCTGCCGTCATCTCCTTTTCCGCTACGATCCCCTGTGCGCCGGGGTCTGAACCGCCGTGCCCGGCATCGATCGCAACGCGATAGGGCGGTGGGCCGAAGGTAGGACGGAAATCATCATCGTCTACAGCGGGTGTTCCCTGCCCGATCGTAAAGGCTGCATACCACAAATAAAGGCCGAAACAGATCCCGATGAAACAGAGGCAGAGGACGACCGCGTGGCGGAATGAAAAGACCTGATTTTTCTGCTTCTTTTTGCGATGGACTGCATGTTTTGCCATATAGACTTCCCTGCTTTGAATAAAACAAAACCTGCCCGCGAGATCGTTTCAGGGGCAGGTTTCCGGGAAATGCCCGGAGAAATTTTACTTCAGTTCGACTACGGTCACGCCGCTTTCCCCCTCGCCGTAGCGGCCAAGGCGGAAGCTCTTGACCATGCGGTTTCCGCGCAGATGCTTGTGGATGGCCGTGCGCAGTGCACCGGTGCCGTTGCCATGGATCAGATAGACCACGGTCTGGCCGTTCAGAATGGCGCGGTCGATGAAGGAATCCACCTCTGGCAGTGCCTCATCGACCGTCAGGCCCAGCAGATTGCACTCCATTTTGGCGCTGCGCTGCACCCGCTCTACCCTGCCGTTCGGGCGGTTGGCGTCACCGGTCAGGCGGGAATATCGCTGCTGCGCCTTAGTCTTGGCCTGCGGTTCCTTGACCAGCTTTTCGGGCTGCTTCAGGCCCAGGAGCGGAACTTTGGTCTTGATGATTCCGGCGCGAACGAGGACATCGCCGTTTTTATCCGGCAGAGCCAGCACCGTTGCCAGCTGATTCAGCTCGGCGATGCAGACCTCCTGCCCCACCTTGACCTCCTTCAGCGACACAAATTCCTTGACCGGGTTGTGCACGACCTCGGTGCCGATGAAGAGTTTTTCGGATTCCTTTTTGGCGATCTCCCGCGCACGCTGAGCCTTCTGCTGAGTGCTCATCCGCTCATCCTTCTGGAGCTGACGCAGCTCATCCGTCAAAGCGTATGCTTTGCTTTCCACCTGCTGCGCCAGTGCACGGGCCTTGGCGCGGGCTGCTTCCAGCTCATTTTTGCCCTGCTGGATGAGTTCGTCCCGCTTTTTGCGGGCGGCATCCAGCTGATGGGCAGCCTCATTGCGAAGCTCTTCCACCTCGTCCTGGCTTTCCTTGAGCTGCAGTTTCAGGTCGTCCAACTGGCCCAGAACCGCATCCAGACGCTTGTCCTCTGCCGAAAGATGCTGCTGTGCCGCTTCAATGACGCGCTCTGGGATGCCGAGCTTCTCGCTGATGAGGAAGGCGTTGGATTTGCCGGGAACGCCGACGCTCAGCTTGTATGTGGGGCGCAGCGTCTCAAGGTCAAATTCACAGCTGGCATTGACGACGCCTTTCGTCTCCAGAGCGAAGACCTTCAGCTCTGCATAGTGGGTGGTCGCCATCAGCAGCACACCACGGCGGCGCAGCTCTTCGATGATGGCGACTGCCAGCGCAGCACCCTCGGCGGGGTCTGTGCCTGCTCCCAATTCGTCCAGCAGGACCAGTGTGCGGGGCATGGCCAGTTCCAGGATGCCGGTGATCTTCTTCATGTGGCCGGAGAAGGTAGACAGGCTCTGTTCGATGCTCTGCTCGTCGCCGATGTCCACGAGGAACTCGTCAAACACGCAGATCTCGCTGCGCTCGTCGGCAGGAATAAGGAAGCCGCATTGTGCCATGGCACACAGCAGACCGGCCGTTTTCAGGGTGACCGTCTTGCCGCCGGTGTTCGGGCCGGTGATGATGAGCGAATCGTAGTCTCTGCCCAGCGCGATATCCACCGGGACGCACTTTTTGGGGTCGATAAGCGGATGCCGTGCTCGGATGAGTGAGAAGGACGAATCGGTCCGCACGGCAGGCTTGAAAGCCTTCATGTCCAGCGCCAGCCGCGCTTTGGCCAGCAGGACGTCAATTTCCAGCATGGCCTTATAGCTGTACTGGAATTGCGGCTCAATGGCGGCGACCTGTGCCGTGAAGGCAACCAGAATGCGCTCGATCTCCTGCGCCTCCTGAGCGCGGTATTGCAGGATGCGGGCGTTTGCCTCCACGACGGCCTGCGGCTCCACAAAGACCGTTGCGCCCGTGGAGGAAACATCGTGGATGATGCCGCTCACTTCGCCGCGGTATTCACTTTTGACCGGGACGACATACCGGCCGTTTCGCATAGAAACGACGCTCTCTTGCAGATATTTGGAGGTATCCATGTTGCGGACCATAGTTTCCAGACGGTCGCGGATGCTGTTTTCGGTGGCGTGGATCTTCTTGCGCAGCTCATTCAATGTGCGGGAAGCCGTGTCAGCCATGGCATCCGGTGCCAGAATGGCGCTGGAGATCTGCTGCTCCAAGCCGGGCTGCGGGGCCAGCGCGTAGAACAGGTCGTCGGTCGGCAGCGCCTCGTGATCCGAGGAACCGTACCAGCTGCTCAGATTCTGGAAGTTACGGAGTGCGCCCGCCACCATCAGCAGTTCTCCCATCGAGAGGACACCGCCCTTGACAGCGCGGGTCACCAGCTGGCTGACACCCTCCACACCGCCGAACCGGGGCGAACCGTTTTTGATGAGCAGGCTGTTGATGGCGTCCGTCTGTTCCAGCGAATAGCGGACCTCGTCCGGGTCGCACTGGGGCTCCAGCGCCAGCATCTGCGCTTTGGCCTCCCGGCAGACACAGCCCTCGGCTGCGCGGGCAATGATCTTATCAAGCTCAAGTGTTTTTAAGTAGCTTGTTTCCATAGTAATGATCCCTTTAGAATTTGTTCGGTCAGGGCAGAACGGATTTCAGAAATGAATAGCTCTTCAGCGGCTTGTCGAGGTGGGTCAGCGCGTATTGCTCTGCCACCGCCGACAGCTTGGCCAGACTGCCGACCGAGATCTTGAATGCAAATATTTTTTTGTCCTCTACGAGGCAGATGTGCCGCAACGCATACAGCGCACCGGCGTCCAGGTTGCACGGCTTCCCTGCCTTCTGCGCACAATCCGGGCAGAGCAGATAGCCCTCCTGCGGGTCGAGATAAAACGACGCATCGTCATACTTTCCGCACACATTGCAGCAGGCAAGCTGCGGCAAAAAGCCGCACTCACTCATGGTGCGCAGCTCAAACACCGCCTTGATGACGCGCAGATCCGCTTTCTGGCGGCTGATCATGTACAGGCAGTTGAGCAGAAGCCGAAGCTCCTTGCCCGCTTCGGTGCCGGTCGGCGAGAGCGAGACCGCTATCTCATCCAGATACATGGCAAGCCCCATCCCCTCGATGGAGGAAGAAACTCCGTGGAAAATGGTGTTGACCGAAGCCTCCCGGACCGTGTACATATTCCGCCCCGGAACAAGGACAAATTCCGAGTAACAAAAAAGCCCGCAGGCGCTGAACAATTTACTCTTCAGCCGCAGGCTGTTCGGCGCCGAAGCCGAGATCACACCAAGCTCCGGTGTCAGGATGGTCAGGATCCGGTCAGCCTCTTTGTACCGGGTCTCCCGCAGGACGAGCCCCATCGTTACGATCGTATCCATCAGTATCTTCTCCTGCCGGAACAGCAGGCTGTTCCGCGTTCTGCTGCCTGTAATCCAGGTAGCGGAGGATGTTTCCGGTGCAGGCAAATGCCTGCCAGCGTGCGTCAGCGTCCATAGGCCTCCCCTTTCTGCGCGGCAGATGCCGCCCATGATAGTGTTGCCTTTATCCTAGCGCACCACCCGTGGAAAATCTGTCCGAATCGCGGCGCAGGCTCAGCGATTGTTCGGGTTCTGCTTGAAGCCAAAATTGTTCAGCAAAAACTCATTGTCACGCCAGTCGGCTTTGACTTTGACCCAGCACTGCAGGTTGACACGGCAGCCGAGAAACTCCTCGCAGTCTGCACGGGCCGCGCTGGCGATCTTCTTCAGCATCGCGCCGCCCTTGCCGATGACCATGCCCTTGTGGCTCTCACGTTCGCAGTAAATGTTGACGTCGATGTCCACAAGGTCGGTGCCGGGCCGCTCTTTGAAGCGCTCCACCACGACAGCGATGCCGTGCGGGATCTCGTCCCGCATGAACAGCAGCGCCTTTTCGCGGATGACCTCGGCCACCAGCTCTTTTTCGGGCATGTCCGTGTAGGCGTCATCGTCAAAATAGTGAGGGCCTTCTACCGCATACTGGCTCAGCGCATCAAACAGCTCCTCGCAGCGGTCGTCGGCGCGGACGCTGACGGTATAGATGGCATCAAAGACACCGAGCGCCTTCAGCTCTGCCTTGCGGGCTTCGAGGTCCGCCGGGTCTTTGACGAGGTCGGTCTTATTGATGACGGCAATGGCCGGGCCGCCGCTGCTGCGCAGAGCGTCCACCAAGACCATTTCCGGCTCATTGAGTGCGCCGTATGGCTCAAACAGCATCATGGAGACATCGACGTCCGCGATGGAATCACTGGCCGTCTTGTCCATCCGTTTGCCCAGTTTGTTGTGTGCCTTGTGTACGCCCGGCGTATCGAGCAGGACATACTGCAACGGCCCGCGCGTCACTACACCGGTGATGCGGGTACGGGTCGTCTGTGGTTTGGAGGTGACGATGGCTACCTTCTCACCGACCAGACGATTTGTCAGGCTGGATTTGCCGACGTTCGGCCGGCCGATGACGGCCACAAAGACCGAAGAGGTCTCATAATGCTGCTGCATTGGGGCTGCATTTTTCAAAATAGAACTCCTATCCCTTCCAAGGCTTCTGTGTTATTCCGTGTAGCTGACCGTGCGGGGCAGACCGAGCTGGGTCAGCACGGCCTCTTCCTTTTCGCGCATCCGCATGGCTTCCAGACCGCCGTTCTCGTGGTCATAGCCCAGCAGATGCAGCATCGAGTGCACCGTCAGGAAGGCAACTTCGCGCTGCAGCGGATGACCGTAGAGCGTGGCCTGTTCCTGTGCGCGCTCCATGCTGATGACGATATCGCCCAGCATCTTGCAGCCGTTGTTCTCATCGACATCGTAGACGCCGTTTTCGCCCAGAGGAAAGCTCAGAACGTCCGTGGGCATGGGTTTGTTGCGATACTGGTTGTTCAGCTCCGCAATGGAGGCATTGTCAACGAAGGTCACGCTGATCTCAGCAGGGTCATCGAAATGTTCATATTCCAGCACGGCGTTGCAGGCACGGCGGATCAGGATGCGGAGGCCCGACGGGACCTTCACAGCCTTCTGGGAATTGGTGATCAAAACTTTATTGGACATAACAGTCCGCTCCTTTCTTTTTATGCTGCCTTTTTGAAAGCGTTATGGCTCTCAGCGCTTGGCGGGGTGCGCGGCGGCTTCGTATGCTTTGATGATCTCCTGGACCAGACGATGACGCACAACATCCTTTTCGGTAAAGTAGCATTGTGCGATGCCGTCCACATTTTTCAGGATCTGCAGCGCGTCCACAAGACCGCTGCGGGTACGGTCGGGCAGGTCGATCTGTGTCACATCGCCGGTCACGACCACTTTGGAACCTACACCCATACGGGTCAGAAACATCTTCATCTGTTCGGGGGTGGTATTCTGCGCTTCGTCCAGAATGATAAACGAGTCATCCAGGGTGCGTCCACGCATGTATGCGAGCGGCGCGACCTCGATGATCTGCTTTTCCACCAGACGCTCGTACGTTTCGGCCCCCAGCATATCGAACAGACCGTCGTAGAGCGGGCGCAGATAAGGGTCTACCTTCTGCTGCAAGTCGCCGGGCAGAAAACCAAGCTTCTCCCCTGCTTCCACCGCCGGGCGGGTCAGGACGATGCGCGAGACGTCTTTTGCCTTAAAGGCTTTGACGGCCATTGCAACGGCCAGATACGTTTTACCCGTACCCGCCGGGCCGACGCCAAAGGTCACTGCATTCTTGCGGATGGCGTTGAGGTATTCCTTCTGCCCCAGCGTTTTGGGGCGAATCGGACGCCCCTTTACGGTGACGGTCACGAAATCCTCCGTCAGCTCTTTGACGCGCTTTTCCTCGCCGTCATGCGCAAGGCTCAAGCAATAGCGCACGGTCTGCTCTTCCAGCGGGGTATGATTCTCAATCAGAAGAAGCATCCCCTCAATGGCACGTGCCGCAGCGGCAACATTGGCGCTTTCACCCGACAGGCGAAGCATTGTGCCGCGGCAGACAGCCGTGACGGAAAACTCTTTCTCCAACAGGCGGATATTGCGGTCACAGTTGCCAAAAACCGCCGCCGCGATCTCCACACTATCCAGTTCGATGCTCTTTTCAGCCATACGGCTCCTCCCGAAATCTCAATAGAATTCCATATTTATTGTACCACCAAAAGTGCAAGAAGAAAACTGTGAAAATTGCACAAAATTTTAGCAAAGGAATCTATCGGGCAAAAACTCGATGCAGACCATTAGAAAATGTTGCCGACAAGACCATGTTGCAAAAAGTGTTACAAAAAATTTGGGGTAGTACTTTATAAACAAGAAAAAGTCCTACGAATTTCGCAAAATCTAGCGATAATTCGTAGGACTTTTGGAGCTACTGATCCGATTCGAACGGACGGCCTGCTCATTACGAGCGGGCGTGTTTTTGCATGGAATTATCGTATTTACGGCAATTTAATAAATAATTTGCGCCACCTTTTGAGCCACCGCAATATGTGTCTGAATGCGATAAACAGAAACGGCGCCACATCCGGAGATCATCCGAGACGGTGGGGCTGTTGCCATACGTTATTCTGTTTTTTCCGCCCTCTGCTTGAGTACGTCCACAGCCTTGGTCAATGCTTCAGGAATCGGCACACCCATGAGCCCGGCATTCTCGATGATTGAAATCGTTTCGTTGCAGATGAACGCGATCACCGTAGCATCGCGGATAAAGCTCGACCCGATGATGGCGTCCAATCGGCAGGCTACCAGCACCACCAGCAGGCTCACGCCCTTGCGGCACAGGCCCTTCCAGCCTGCCCGGCTTTCCAGTGTGCCGGTCTTGGTCTTCGGCGAGGTGTGAAACACGCCAGCCACAATCAGCCCCGTGATGTAGTCGATGGCCATGAAGATCACCAGCGTCTGTAACGCTGTATCCCAGCCGCCGAACAGGGCCGCAACGGCCCCACCCAAAAGCCCGACATAAGTACACAATTCTCTGCTGCTCATCGTTATGCTCCTTTCATTTTGCCCAGCCCTGCCTTCTTGATGATGGCCGGGTAATCCTTGTAGGCGTGACTGAGGTCCACGCCGTTTTTCACGCCGGGCACGGAGCCCTTATCGGTATACTGCCACATCCCGTGCCTGCGGGTGGGGCGCATGCCGCGGTAGTCTGCGATCCACAGGTCGTAAGCTGCGAGCGCGTCCATGTCCAGCGCGGTATCCGCAAAGTTCGTGTAGGTGTAAACCATCGCGTACAGGCCCCAGCGCTCAATCTCGGCAGCATAGAACCTGACGAGGGCCGACAGCTCTGCCGGTGTCAGTGCCTTGAGCTTCGGGTCTTCCACGTCGATGGCGATGGGCAGCTGGAAGGTCTTGCCCTCCAGCACACTGCGCAGCAGACCGGTGACGTCTGCCTGACCACAGGTGGCCGTCGAACCCAGCCAGAAATACACGCCGACCGGGATGCCTCGTGCGGCACAGGCGGCATAGTTGCGCTCGAAGGTCTGGTCCACATAGGGCTTGCCGCCCTTGTACCCCAGCGCCCGCAGCATCACGCCGTCGATTTTGCCGCTGGCCTTGACCACATCCCAGTCGATGCTGCCCTGCCAGCGGGATACGTCCATGATTTCCATATTGTTTTGTCCTTTCGTTATTGCAGTGTGCTCGGTGCGTCGCTCAGGTTGTGCACAATGCCGTACCAGCGGCAGTTCGTCTGCTTGC
>OQWI01000399.1_pt1 | contig 19972 bp, 16 predicted proteins | sample 1691551 | NCBI WGS metagenome assembly OQWI01 (sample SAMN03418259, study PRJEB22391) | human gut metagenome | biome: human-gut; feature: organic feature; material: feces | host: Homo sapiens | place: Tanzania | collected 2013-01
CCATAGGGATGTTTCCTGTCTTTTCTTCCAGCCGGTATGGCGGCATCCCGCTGGGGACTGAAGAAATCCCTCTGGCCGATGGCCGCGTGCATGACCCTCCCGTGTCTCACATTCGTCTATCTGAGCATGGCAATGCCGCATAACCTCGTGATTATCAGCATCTGTGTCGCTGTGGAGCAGTTCGGATACGGCTTCGGTTTCACCGCATACATGTTGTTCATGATGTACTTCTCGGAGGGTGAGTTCAAGACTTCACACTATGCAATCTGCACGGCCTTCATGGCGCTCAGCATGATGATTCCGGGTGCGTTTGCCGGATATCTGCAGGAAATGCTCGGCTATGAGGCATTCTTCTGGATGATAATCATCTGCTGCATCGGTACGGTTGCCGTGACCAAACTCATCAAAGTGGATCCTGAATACGGTAAAAACAAATAAAATATGAAATCGAACCTAAGAATACTGATGGCCATGACTGCGCTTGCCGTAGCTTCATGCGGAACGCAGAGAAAAACTGTTAAAGATGATAAAGCAGCTGACTCTCAGAAGGTTGCCCCTGAAGTTTCCGTAAAGTCAGAGGCTCCTGTCAAGTTCGCATCACGCGACAATGCTGAGGGCCGTCTGGCTTTCGGCCTGTCCCTTTTCAATGCGGCTGTCGCCAATTCCGATGAGGACGCTAACGTAGTTGTATCGCCATACAGCGCAGGAGCGGCATTGTCAATGCTGGCGGAGGGTGCTGCAGGCGAGACTAAGGAGGAACTTGTCAATGCCTTGAGAAAATCTTCCTACAGCGGCTCGGTTCCCGGTGCCGGCAAGGGTTATATAATCTCTTCTGCAAACTCTGCCTGGGTCCGTAAGGGCTTCCCGGTCAATGCGGATTACCGCAGCCTGCTCGAAAAGGACTATTCTGCCAAGATAGCTGAACGTGATTTCTCCAGCCGTGCCACTGTCAATGAAATAAACAAGTGGTGCTCCGACAAGACTGCCGGAAAGATTCCTGAAATCATCGACCAGATAAATCCGGACATGATGATGTTCCTCATCAATGCCTTGTATTTCAAGGCCCCGTGGGAGTATCAGTTCGACAAGAATGACACTTTCGACTCCGATTTCCATTCTCCGGCAGGTGACCAGACCGTGCCGTTCATGCATATCAGCAGGGAATTCCCATGCGGGGAAATCGAGGGATGCAAATTCGTGTTCCTTCCATACAAATCCGGTGAGTACCAGATGGCAATCTGCCTCCCGTCAGAGGGAATGAGCATCTCGTCAATGTTGCCTCACGTGACATCGTCGATGTTCGAATCGGCTCTGAACCAGGCAACTACACGAAAAGTGGCATTGTCAATGCCAAAGTTCAAGGTCAATACGACAGCTGTCCTGAACAGTGTCCTCATGTCTCTCGGTGTCGAGAAAGCCTTCTCGAAGGGAGCTGATTTCAGCGGTATCACATCAGCCGGCGTCGCTGTGGACCAAGTGAAGCAGAAATGTTTCGTTGAGGTCAATGAAAAGGGTGCGGAGGCTGCCGCGGTCACTTCCATAGGAGTCCGTCTTACTTCTGTAGGCCCTGTCGAGAGGATGTTTGTGATGAACGTGGACAGGCCTTTCGTATTCGCCATTTTCAATACCGGCTCAAATGACATTCTTTTTGCCGGTAGGATTACAACTGTTGAAAACTAGATTAATTATGACAAAGTCATTGACATTCAAAATATTGGGGATTCTTTCCGTTGCGATGGTTTCCGTCTGCTTCCCGGCTGTATCATTTGCCAAATCCCATAAGGTGAAACCCGGCATTGAAGTGCTTGAGGAACGTGGCTTTTCCGGCCTGGTCGGAAAACGCGTCGGTCTTGTGACCAATCCGAGCGGCGTGGATACCCGTCTGCGCTCTACCATTGACATCCTTCACGAGGCCAAGGGCGTGGAACTTGTGGCGTTGTTCGGACCTGAGCACGGTGTGCGCGGTGATGCTTATGCCGGAGACGTCGTCTCCGACAGCGTTGACCCTCAGACTGGAGTGAAGGTGTTCTCGATTTACGGAAAGTACAGGGAGCCTTCACAGGAAATGCTGGATGGCATTGACGTTATGGTTTATGATATCCAGGATGTCGGCACCCGCTCCTACACGTTCATCAGTACTCTCGGTCTGGTCATGCGCGCCTGCGCGAAGAAAGGCATTGAAGTAATGGTACTTGACCGTCCGAATCCTCTCGGAGGAAACAAGGTGGAGGGCTGTTATGTGGAGCCCGGCTTCCATTCTTTCGTAAGCGAGTTCCAGATTCCTTATGTCTATGGACTTACAGTAGGTGAGTTGGCGATTCTTATCAATGAAGAGGGGCTGAACAGGGGAGAGCGCGGCTATGAGCCTCATCTCAAGTGCAAACTCAGCGTGATTCCTATGGACGGATGGCGCAGGAACATGTCTTATGTCGAGACCGGCCTGCCTTGGGTGCTGCCTTCCCCGAATATCCCTTATCCTCAGTCGGCTGTGAATTATCCGTCATCAGGTATTACCGGTGAACTTTACGGATATCTCAACATCGGCATCGGATATACCCTTCCTTTCGAGACTTTTGCCGCCGAATGGATCGATGCGGACAAACTCAAGGCGGAACTTGACAGCTATAATCTGCCGGGTGTCGCTTTCAGGACAATCCATTACAAACCTATTGCCGGAAGTGCACAGGGAAAACTGATCCACGGCGTCCAGTATCATTTCTATGATTTTGATGCGGCACAGATAACTCTGACGCAATTTTATGTGATGCAGGCAGTTAATCATCTTTATCCTGACCATAATCCTTTCGTGATGGCCGGCGACCGCGTGGGAATGTTCGACAAGGTATGTGGTACGGATTATGTAAGAAAGAACTTTTCAAAGCGTCTTGAAGTGTCAGACATCATCGACTATTGGAACAAGGATGTGACGGCTTTCAAGGATCTCTCGAAGAAGTATTATCTTTATCGGTAGGTCAGGCTATAACCCAGGAACGGGGGACTGTCATTGACAATTTCCGCCCGTCTCCGTAAAAACTATTTGTATTATGAGAGATATCAGAAACATGGCATTGGCATCGCTGGCAGCGTTTGCATTGCTTATTCCTAGTGTAGATATCGATGCGCAGGTGCGTAGGACGACTACCACTACTAATCAGCAGAGGACCGGTTCCGGCAGTACGCAGCAGCGTTCTACCACTACGAGGTCAACATCGGGTACCCAGCAGCGTCAGACAGGTACTACGACTCAGAGAAGCACCCAGCAGAGAAGCAATACGGGAAGCACTCAGAACCGTTCTACGACCACAAGGTCATCGTCAGGCACCCAGCAGAGGCAGACCGGAACGACCACACAGAGGCAGACCGGCACCGTCCAGCGTCAGTCTTCTTCTTCCACCCAGCGTCAGACAGGTACGACAGTTCAGCGCCAGACCGGCAATACCAATACGAACCGTCAGGGAACGGCTACCCAGAGGCAGTCATCTTCAAGCACCCAGCGTCAGAATGGCGTCAATGCTCAGAGACAGTCCAGCAGCAGTTCTTCTTCGACCCGCCAGACCGGTACTACGGTTCAGCGTCAGTCCGGTACTTCAAACACCCGGCAGAGTCAGACAGGAACGACGATTACAAGGCAGTCAGGTTCTTCATCTGTCCGTCAGAGCACTTCGACAGGTACGGTCCATATGGACAGTATGGACAATGCCACCTTCGGCAATTACAACAGTTACAACCGCAATGACAATGCCGTGAGGGATGAACGTCAGTCAAGTTCTTCAGGCGTGGTAAGAAGCAATACCAATGTTACCAGAAACGGTCTAGGAACAGTGACCAGCCAGATGAGGTCGCAGTCCGGCAACAACGTCAGACAGAACTCTGGAAGCCGCGGCCCTTCACGCATGGACAATTCCAAGGACTTCAAGATTGAAGACCACAATGTCCACAGGATTCCGCCTCGTGACAGGGACTTCATGGCATATGACCGTCCGAGCCACTTCTATGACCATCACAATCCTCACTGCTTCGGTTACAGGGTTGAGGTGCTTCCTCCGAGATACAAGGTAGTGACCTATTACGGCGTAAGCTACTATATGTACAATGATGTCTATTACAGACCTTATGGCGGTCACTACATCGTTTGCCGTCCGCCGTTCGGAGTCACGATTGCTCGCCCTATCGCGAATCTGACCTTCGCCACCGTCAATTTCGCTTACTATTCCAATGTTTACAGGACATACAGCACCATTGACGCGAACAACAGATACATTGACCAGCAGAACCGGATCATCGCCCAGAACAATGCGACAATCCTGGCCCAGAACAGGTCGATCGCGATGAACCCAAATGCCGCGATGTCGTCTTACGAGATCGCCAACCGACTCGGACTCGTGCAGAGCTATGCCTATGCCGACAGGAACTACTTCTATCAGGACGGTATATTCTACATTGTCAATGGAAGCGGACAGTACCAGGTAATCGTTCCTCCTGCAGGTGCTCTGGTCCAGGCACTTCCGGAAGATTATGATATAATAACCCTCAACGGAGTCCAGTACTACAGAGTGGACGATACGGTCTATAGGCTGACTCTTGTAAGCGGTACACCTTATCTCGAAGTTCTCGGCCAGATGTATGGTCAGATGGCAAGAAACTACAGTTACGGTTATTAGCGAAAATCAATATGGCTACTATAGGAATCTTTGATTCTGGAGAAGGCGGATGCCAGTACACGTGATCTGACCTCCTCCAAGCCTTGAACCTCTCCTGAAGGCCGATGCCGACATCATTGTCCTGGGCTGTACTCATTATCCGTTCCTGCTGCCTGTCATGCAAAAAGTTGCAGGGCCGGGAATCAGATTCATTGATCCCGCCCCTGCCGTTGCGCGTCAGCTTGTTCATGTCATGACCGAGGAGCATCTGTACGACGGAAGTCCCGCCCCAGATGGCTCATGTGACACTCCGGATGTAACACTTTTGTCTTCAGGTGATTCCGGCCCGCTGCATCATCTTTTCGGAATGATTTACCGGTAGTTTGCCGGCTTTGAAGGAAAAACGGGGCTTTGCTTTGAAATGTTAATTATATTGATTAGTTTTGCTACAAATAATTATTAATGCTATCGCGTGGATTCAAATTTTAAAGAACAAACCATTAGCGAACCACAAATAACACAAACTAAAGATATGACTGACAAAAAACTGGAAATGTCTCCGAACATTGTTGCGGCTTTCCTCCAGAAGTCTCCTGAGACCTTCACAAAAGCTGACATTATTAACTTCGTCCGTTCTTACGGAATCAAGATGGTGAACTTCATGTATCCTGCCGAGGATGGCAGAGTAAAGACATTGAACTTCATGATCAACAGCCTTGAGTATCTCGAAACCATCCTGAGCCAGGGCGAGAGAGTTGACGGTTCAAGCCTTTTCCCTTCATTCGTCGAGGCCGGAAGCAGTGACCTCTACGTGATTCCGAGATTCAGGACAGCATTCGTAGATCCGTTCTCAGAAATTCCTACACTCGGCATGCTCTGCTCATTCTTCGACAAGGATGGCCGTCCGTTCGAGTGCGATCCATACCAGACCATCGTCAAGGCTTCCAATGCATTCCGAGAATCTACCGGAATGACTTTTGACGCCATGGGCGAGCTCGAGTATTATGTCATCACTGAAGAGGAACAGCTCTTCCCTGGAACAGACCAGAAGGGATACCATGAGTCTGCTCCATTTGCAAAACTCAATGCCTTCAGGACAGAGTGCATGTCTATGATTGCCCAGGCAGGCGGTCTCATCAAATACGGTCACAGTGAGGTGGGCAACTTCTCACGTGACGGCAAGACTTACGAGCAGAACGAGGTCGAATTCCTCCCTTGCCCTATCGAGACTGCAGCTGACCAGCTGCTTCTTGCAAAATGGGTTATCAGAACACTGGGATGGCAGTATGGCCTCGATGTTACCTTCGCTCCTAAGATTATCGTAGGTGAGGCAGGTTCAGGTATGCACGTACATATGCGTATCATGAAAGACGGCCACAGCTGCATGACCGAGAACGGCAAGCTGTCAGACATCGCCAAGAGGGCTATCGCAGGTCTCATGACATTGGCTCCTGCAATTACGGCGTTCGGAAACAAGAACCCTACCTCATTCTTCCGTCTCGTCCCTCATCAGGAGGCTCCTACCAATATCTGTTGGGGAGACTGCAACCGTTCCGCTCTCGTGCGCGTTCCTCTCGGATGGGCGACAGGCATTGACATGTGTGCAGTGGCCAATCCTATGGAAGAGACCTACAAGTCATCTGAAGAGTACGTCGTTTCTGACGCTTCTGACAAGCAGACCTTCGAGATGCGTTCTCCTGACAGCTCTGCAGACATCTACCAGCTTATGGCAGGATTGTGCGTAGCATGCCGTATCGGTCTTGAAATGCCGGAGAAAGAGGCTCTTGACCTCGTGGCACGTACATATGCCGGCTTGAATATCCATACGAAGGGTTCCAAGGACTTTGCTGAACTTCCTGGAAGTTGCGCTGAGGCAGCGGATTGTCTCGAGGAGTCAAGAGAGATCTTCGAAAGAAATAATGTCTTCACTCCAAGAATGATCGACGGTATCGAGCGTGCACTCAAGTCTTTCAATGACAAAGGAATGCTTGCTGATGCTGTAAAGGATGCGGCTAAGGTGAAAGAACTTGTGGACAAGTATTTCTACTGCGGATAAGATTTTGAATATGCGCCACGGACAATCGGCCGTGGCGTGTGTTGGTTAATGATAATAAGAAAACAGAGTTGCTTTGCCGGCAACTCTGTTTTCTTATTCTATATCTGCTGGAATGTTATCTTACACGTTTGATTTCAGACCTTCCGCAGTCGTATGTCTTTACGCTTGAGATAATCTGGTTTGTAACATCCGGAGCCGGGAGTTCCACGCCTTCCGCAACATCCTTGCGGACAAGGTAATAGACGCCGTTAGGCTGGCCGCCCTTGTCGTTGTTGAGGGAGTTGGAATACTTTCCGTCCTTCATTCCGCAAACCCAGATGCTCTGCATGTAAGCCGTGAGGCCGTCGTACTTGAAAGTATTCGGGAGAATCTTTATCACAGTCTTGTTGGCATTGGCAACATAGCCTCTGAAGCCCTGTTTCCAGCCGTTTGTCTGCGGGGATATCTGCTCTGTGGCCATCTTGTCGTACTCGTAATCGTAAGGGTCGTAGGCAGTTACCTTCTCATTCCCTTCCTCGTCTGTCTGTGCCAGAGAGAACCATGTGGTGTAGGACCACTGTACTCCGTTTTCTGTGGTGATGTCCTGAGGGAAAGAAATGTTGAAATGCTCGTATTTGTCGGAAGTGGCCGCTGCGAAGTCGAGGACGATAGGACTGCTTGAGTACTTGTTTGAAGAACCTCCCCATCCTGTCAGGTTAAACGACTTGCCGTTTTCCTTGGCGGAAATCTTTACCTCGAAAGTCTCGGCATCTTCAGTTCCCCACTGTCCGTTCTTGTTTACGGTAACGTCGTAAGGCTTTACTACCCAGTCTCCTATGTAGTCTTTGTAACTGCTCTGATGGCTGATTTTGTTCTCGTAGTTCTCAGCATGGAAAGGATAGCTGAGAGAAGGTGCCGATACTACGATGATGTCGTTTCCCAAGTGGGCGAGTATCGCAGCAGAGAACATGAAGAAATCTTCACCGGTAAATGCGAATACGCTCTCCGCTTTGCCCTTTGCAATATATCCGTCGGCTACAAGGTCATCCCATGTCGCACCTGCTTCCACTGCATCGCTGATTTCGCTTTCGATCCAGAGCTTCGCATCAAGTCTCTTGGCGTATGTCACAGCGCCTGTCCAGTAATATACATCATCATTGGACGGTTTTACCTTCGCGAGATAGTCGATGTGTCCTGTGGTAGAGTTGTAAACCTCGTATGGAGTGATGTCGAAAGTGACGTTGAACTCGCCGATTTTCTTTTCCTCGCTGAACCAGTTTGGAGAAGCCTTGCCATTCCTTGTGGCAGCGATTCTGACCGTATAAGTTGTCTTCGGCTTCAATGCGTCCACAGTGATGGTGGTTTCCTCGATGTCTGTCTTGAGGACATCCATAGTCCTGCCGCCTGACACGTATGTAATCTCGCATCTGTAGCCGTTAGCACCTTTTACAGGAGCCCAGTTGGCTGTCAATGAACCTGTACCTTCTGTGACTGTTACTACAGGAGCGTCAAGTTCAGTCGGTTCAGTCGGTTTCTGAGTGCTTCCGTTATCTTTGTCGCAAGAAACCAATGCCAGCATACCTGCTGCCAGCATCAACAATATTTTTTTCATTTCTTAAATCTAAAATTTGGAACTCTAGAATGAAGCCATTGGCCTGACTCTGTATTTGTTCTTCTTCTCAAGGTCATTCGGAACTGTAATGGTGCTGCCGCTGCCCATATTGAATGCGTAGGCGATGCTTGGACCACTTTCATTGGATGACCAGTAAATGCCGTCACTGAGGGCCGTTCCCTTGTTGTCCGTGAGGATTTTGTTGAATTTTGCTTTCATCTCATCCTCGCTCGCATTGGCGGATTTTACGGATTGTGTTGAACCTGTGCCCTGATCCACGTCGTTGGTCTCATGACCCGTGTAGGACTTATACAGGTGGGCAAGTTCGTTCATTGACGGCAGGAACCAGTCCTTAAGTGCTCCCACGTTCAATGAAGTTGCCCTCTCAAATGCAGGGTAGTAGTTCTTCCAGTCATCGAGTTTCTGTACGAGACCTGTATTGTAAGCGCCTGTTCCGGGCTGTCCGTTCATCACGTTCTCATTTCTGAGAGCCCATGCGCCTTCAAACTCTTTGAGGGATACGATGAGCCCGTGCTCGCCTTTCTCGTCCGTGCTGACCACGATACCCTTTACGAAGTTTTTCTCGTAATAGTCACCTACAGCATAAGTCTTTACGGTAGGAGTTCCCGGCTCCGGTTTTGTCGGATCTATCGGTTTTTTAGGGTCATCAGGATCATTGCCCTTGCCGCAGCCGCCCAGAAGGGCAACTGCTGCAAGTGTCAATGTCATAAATTTGCTGAATCTTTTCATTATCGTGCGACTGCTATAGTTTCAGTTTTGTCGATAGATATTGTCTGAGCCATTCCTGAGCCCTCTGAACCTTCTGTATTCTTGGACTGGTGTGTGAGTTTGACGATATCTGTAGGGATGCCATCTGTGTCGTAACCGATGCAGTAAACATACATCATCTTACCGTAAGCTACTTTATTAGGAGAATACCATCTGTCACCTGCATAAGGGCTTTCCTTCAGTAGAAGTTCGACGATTTCAGCAGAGGTCTTTCCTGCCCACTCATCAGTATCTTCGAAGTATTTTCCGTAGAGTTTTTCTGAGTCATTGCCTGGCGTTGCAAGAATGTCGAACTGATAGTTGTTGACGCCAGGGAACCATTCTTCCCATCTCCAGGAAGACAATCCTGGCTTCAAAGTTATCTTGCTCTTCTTGTCAGCGATTGTAGTAAACTCCTTCTTGAATGGTTCTGTGGTATATGTTCCGTCAGCCTTGATGCCGATTACATAAGCATAGTAATCTGTGCCTTCTGTAAGACCTGAAATCTCGGCAGAAGAACCAGAACCGGTCTGAGACTCGCCCGGGAGAAGTCTTGAAAGGAACTCTTTCCTGTCCATCTTGGAGTTAGGGTGTCCTGCATTCCATGATTCGAGGCTTGAGTCGATGAGCTCATCCATGTGCTTCTTGAGAGCTTCACTTTCGCTGGATGAAGCAGCACGGCTTTCCAGATCCGCCTTGGTGATGTAGTTGGTAAGGAAGGTCTGTCCTTCACCTTCAGTATTTACAGAAACGGAAATCTTTGCGGTAGTCTTGGAAACATTGAAAACGTTCAGGGTATAGACCGCACCGGTAGGTTTTGCAGTTTCTGTCTTCACGTCCACTTTCTTGATATTCAGCTTTTCGCCTGTCTTAGGAGCTCCGTCAGGTGTGCAGGCGATAAGGAAGAGGTAGTAGTCCTCATTAGGAATGAGGTTCTTGAACTCGACCTTTGCACGGGTGATGCAGAGGTCATTCAGGAATGAGCCGCCTCTTGCTGCGAGAAGGTCATTGACCATTTCCGCGTCACTTGCGCCCTCGAAGTACATCTTGCGCTCAAGGATTACTGCATAAGCCTCATCCCACTTAGGATAGATAGTCGCATTATACTGAATGTCAGTTACTTTCTCGTCTCTGAGTTCCCAGTCGTTGGCAGGAGTTTCAGCTGTCTTGACCATCTGTACGGTAGCATTGGTAGTGAATGTTCCGTCATTGGCAATACCGATTGCAAATACAGGATATTCCATCTCCGGAACCAGTGAGTTGGCAGCTTCGCTGAGTGCTGTATCGTATTCAGCCTCACCCTCTACAGTAATGGCGCTGATGAACTCTGCCATAGACATCTTGCTGTAGGTGTTGTTCTCGGTCTTCAATGCTTCGAGGTAGCTTGCTACATAAGTAGGGATGTTCTCAGGCTTGCTGTCGCAATATGTCTCGTAAACATCAGGAAGGAGTACGTCATAGTAGAAGAAGACGCTAGGGTCGCTGCATGAGATATTGACCTTGAAGTAGGTGGCCCCGACCTCGGTAGGAGTGATGGTGAATGTAGCGTTCTGGTTCAATGTTACCTTAGGAGTAGCGAATTCCTGGACTGTAACAGGGGTTGTAGCCGTTCCTGTATAATCGACACCATATACGAAGAATACGTATTCTGTCTCAGGAACAAGCTGACGGAACTGATAAGTCTGCATTCCCTTGAGGAGGGCATTCTTCAGAAGTTCCTCAGTGGAGACTCCCGCACTTGCGGCAAGACTTTCGAACCAGGTTTTGTAGGCTGCTGCAAGAGCTTCTGTGTCAGACTGATAATTTGTCTGCCATTCTTTCTTGGTAATCACACTAAAGTAATAAGTACCCTCATTGTCCTTCGGTGTAATCTTCACATCAAGCGACCCCTGTGTCAGAGCAGTCTGCTCAATGGTGAAGTCTGAGTTTGCCGGCTCTGGTGGAGTGTCTGTTCCGCCATTGTTTTTGTCGCATGCCGTCACGAAAAGAGCGGCCGCAAGAAGGAAAGAAAAAATCCTTTTCATTGAAATTAACTTTAGTTTTTTAGAAATGTCAATGTTGCAGGAATCTTGCATAAATTTTGTTCGGTGTTCTGCAGGACCCCGTCAGCAGCCCCAAATATAAAAATTATTCTTGATATACATTGGTCGATTTCTGAAAAATTCAGTGAAAATGTTATATTTGTAATGTTTTATACCCATTTCGGATAATAAATGACAACTTTTTTTACAAAACTGCTAAAAGGTTTTAATTGAATGCGAAAATTTGAACATTAAAGTACTTGATGAATGGACAGCGTAAAATTGAACAATGGTGTGTCAATGCCGATGCTCGGCTTGGGCACATTCAAGTCAACTGACTCGTCAGAGTGCATTGACAGCGTTACTTCTGCTCTTGAACTTGGCTACAGGATGATAGACACGGCCAGAATGTACAAGAATGAAGAATTTGTCGGTGAAGCTGTGGCCTCTTCCGGAATTGACAGACACGACATCTTCCTTACGACAAAGGTCTGGTGCGACGAATTTGATGATGCCCGGAAAGCGGTAGAGGATTCATTGACAAAACTCCGCACGGATTACATTGACCTTGTCCTCCTGCATTGGCCTTACGGAAATGTCTATGCCGCATGGCGTGAGTTGGAGAAGATGTACCGCGAGGGGCTCATCAGGGCCATCGGCGTTTCGAACTTCAATACCGACAGGCTCATTGACCTTGTCCGTTACAACGAAGTCGTTCCCGCCGTGAATCAGATTGAGACGAATCTGACGGCGCAGCGTCTCGAGGAGCATGAATGGATGGTCCGTCTGGGGATCCAGCATGAGGGCTATATGCCTTTCAGCCAGGGCCGTATGAATGAAGTTTTCGATGAGCCTTCACTTGTCGCCATTGCGGAAAAGCATGGCAAATCGGTCCGTCAGGTAGCCCTCCGCTATCAGATCCAGTGCGGTGTCATCGTGATCCCGAAGAGTGTCCACCGCGAAAGGATCCAGGCCAATGCCGATATTTTCGATTTTGAGCTTTCCCCTGAGGAGATGGCCGCAATCCGTGCCCTTGACAGGCGTACGCCGATAACAGGTATCCCTGAAAGCCCTGAGCGCGTAATGAGAATCACAGGATTCCAGTTGCCGTAAGTGGTTATCATACAATAATTCCGCGCGGTTACATCCGATGAGAATGTAGCCGCGCGGAATATTTGTGTACCTGCATTGACAATGTCGGCAGCAGGTGTCAGTCTGCGGATTTTACTCCTTCACGCATCTTACCGGGATTGCGAGGTCAGGGGTTCCGGTCTTCACGATGTAAACCATTCCTCCGTCAGAGTTGTTGTACTGGAACATCCAGTGGTTGCCGTTGTCACCTGATACGGCGCTCCAGAAGTTCACATAAGTGTCAGGAGTCTTGCCTGTCGTGTTTCTCTTGTCGAATGAACCTGTGTTCACAAGGTGCATCTTGTCAAGAAGTGCTTTGACCGCTGCAATCTCCTCATCAGTTGCACCCCAATAAGGAAGGTAGGTCTTGTCATCAATGGCCTTCATCTGATCCTCGGTAGGAAGTCCCCAACCTTTAGGACATGGAGTGTTCTCAGGCTTTGACCAGTCAGCGAAACCTGTGCTGGAGGCGCTCCACTCTGCATCATAGTTGCTGTTCACGTCTGCGTCATTGTTGGCGGCTACAGGAGTGTTTTTGCCCCACTGGTAGAAATTGCCGACCTCGTCAGCTGTTTTTGCACCTACGTTGCGGTCCAGAATCTTGAAGCCGAGTTCTGAAGTCATGTCGATGATTTCATATCTTGCGATCAGGCCCTTGACTGTCAATGTGCATGTGGCGGTCTTGTCCTCTACGGCAGCAGTGATTACCACGGTCTGAGGCTCTTCCAGATCAGTTACCTTGAGAGAGAGTACACCATCTTCGGATATTGCGACGATTTCAGGCTTGTCAGATGTCCAAGTAATAGTTTTACCCTCCAGAATTCCTTCAGGAGTGGCAGTGAGTTTGAGCTCAGGCAGAACCTCATCGGTAATTACCTCAGCTGTAGCGGGTTCGAGAGCCAGTGTTTCGAGTTTCGGCTCATCCTTCTTGCAGGCTGCCAATGCGAGCAGGGCTGCAGATGCATAGAAAATTGAGTGTCTCATAAGTTTGTGTTTTAAGACGTTAACTATTTGTTGAAAAATAACTTGTTGCATTTTATTGCGGTTGTCCTTCTGCCCGCCTGAGTTGTCGTCGCAGAAGAATTGTCAATGGAGTTCAATGAACCTGACCACTTTCCGCTGACCTTGTGACCGCTGTCGTCAATGCCTTCGATGGTGATGGTCGTCGTTTCACCTTCCTGGCTTACGCTCACGCTTCCTCCTGTTATAGGAGCGTAATTGTAGATGTTGTTGCCATCGACGTAAGCATAATAAGTGTAGGCAAGCTGTCCATTGTCATTGATCTCACCCGGCAGGAAAGTCATGTCCTTTCCGGTGGTCTCAGGGGTGTAGGTTCCGTATGCGAAGCCTTTGCTGAAGTCGAGGTCCTTCTGGAAGCACTCCATGTAGAATGCGTCACCTTTCTCCGATTCAGGCATCAGGACGAGCATCCAGTTTCCGGTACTTGTAGAATAGTAGTCTCCGTAATAAACGGCTGTCGCCTTCGTATCTGACGGGAACTGAATCTCATAGTCTTCTGTCAATGTCGAATTGCCCGGGCCGTAGAGCGGGAACTCCCCGTCGTATTTGCCGGTGACCTTGTGGCCGTCCTTTGTGGTAAGGTCAATGTCGAAAGAATAACCCTTGGCGCTCTTCTTTATTGTAACGGAACCGCCATTGACATATCCGGTCGTGCTGGAGTTGGAAGTCACATAGTTCTGCACATAAGAGAATACAGGGTAGTAGGTGCCGGCCTCATACTCCTCCTGTCCAGGAATAATGAAATTCTTCTCGGATTCATCTGCCTGGATGGAGAATGTCCTTTCAGGAATTTTACCATCCTGTAGAACTGTTATGATATTGATGTTGAGCAGATTGCCTGGAGGCGTAAGCTGGCCGTCCTCAATCGCCATGTCTGAGAAGGCAAGACTTACCTGGCTCAGGTCGTCCTGCTGTGCGATAATGGAGCCCTCACCGATTGTGAATACTGCATTGATATCGCTCTCAAGCGGCGGCAGCTGGTCTTTCTTTCCTCCGGTGGATTCTCCGGACTGGTTGTCGAACTTGATATCACCTTCGTAAGTGATTTCATACATTTTTCCGTCGTTCAGCAGGGCTTTGAGGTGGTATCTCTTGCCTTTCTCCGTAGTCGTGACAGTGAACGTGGCATTCTCGAAGTCGTGCTTGTCCTTGTGGAAACTCATGTCGTCAGTCCTGAAGAATCCGCTCCTGTTGCCCAGCAGACCTGACTCCGGCTCGTCGTTCAATCCGTCGAAGCCGTAAGTTCCGTCCGGAATCACCGCATTGTCAGGGTCCTCAGCCCTCTCATAGTAAAAGTCAATGCGGAAGAAGTATTCGCCGTTCGGATTAGGATACATGTCGGAGTCGAAACCGACATCCGAAAGGACCAGATAGTAGTTGAACCTTTCCTTGTTTCTGGTATCCCTGTTTCCGTAGTACATGGCCAGTACTTCCTTTGCGACAAATGATCCGTCATATTTCGAATCCGTCTGGACCTGAGCGAATTCCAGTGCTGTCCTTGTTTTGTTCTTGGCAGCCACATATATGATGTAGTCTGTATCAGGAGTCAGTCCTTCTGCGGTATAAGAACCTGTTGCGGCAGGATTGACTTTGGTTCCGGTGGAGAGTACGCTGTTCGCGTCAGGGGTGTTTCCGCTCGCTGGAATCAGCAGATACGCGGCGTTGTCTGCATTTTCTGCTGAAACTGTAAAGGTTATCGACTCGGCTGCTGCCGAAATCTCGGAAATCGTGATGCTTGGCGCTTTCTGCTCGGTTCCGGAGCTCTTGTCGCAGCCGCAGGCAATGGCTGCCGCGCAGAACAATGCCAGAAGCATCCTGTTGAATGTTTTGATTTTCATCGTGTTATGGGGTTTGTAGAATTCTTAGGCGTCAGGTTCGTTCTTGAAAAGTTTTGCGAATATTACGGATACCGCGATTGCGAGCACGCTGAGCGAGATGAATATGAACTCGGCATGAAGCGCGGCGCTCTGCTCCTGCAATGCATTTCCCGGCATTGTCACCTCATTCCTGAAAATGAAGCCGACAGCCACAGGGACCAGTAGCATGCCCATATTCTGGATCCAATACATCAGTGAATATGCAGTACCGAGGTTCTTTTCCGGGACAATCCTGGATACGGTAGGCCAGAGGGCCGCAGGTACCAGAGAATAACCGATACCCAGCATGGCGATAGCCGTGTAACCGAACGCGGATGCTCCCTGAGGGGCGAAAGCAATCATCAGATGAGCTGCCAATACCAGGATGGAACCTACTATCATCCATCTTGTGCCTTTTCCTGACTTGTCCACGAGAAATCCGAACAGCGGAGCGAAGATTACAGTGAAGAAAGGTATCATTGACACCATCAGGCTTGCGCTTTCCACAGGGATGTCGAATCTCGGAATCAGTATGGATGTCGCGAATTTCTTGAACGAGATGATGCTGCAGTAGAAGAATACGCAGAGCAGGGCGGACAGGATGAAGTACTTGTTGCCCAATACTTTGAATATGTCAGAGAACTTGAATTTGTCCTCTTCGGCGGTCTCTTTCTTATCCGTGGAACCTGTCATTGAATCGAACCTTGCGTCCATTGCGACGAAAATTCCCCAAAGCACGGTTCCGGCCAGAAGGAGTATGAGTCCGGCGAATGCGGGGCGGGAAGTCTCCATGAGCGTGTAGGAGCATCCTGCCGGTTTCGCTGATACCAGAATAGGGGACAGGATCAGCGCAAGTGCCGTACCCAGACGCGCAATCGCGAGCTGAAGGCCCATTGCCAATGCCATATTGTGTCCCTTGAACCATTTCGCGATGGACCTTGTCACCGCCACGCCTGCGATCTCGCTTCCGAGACCGAAAATCATGCAGCCGGCATAGGCCAATGCCAGAGAGGATTCCGGAGCCATTCCGGATGTTATTGCCAATGTTACAATCGCGGCTCCCGCAGCCATGAGTCCCACGAAGATGGAACCTGTGACGCGGACGCCCCATTTGTCCAGCAACATTCCGCAGACTATCAGGCCGCCCCATACGCAGAGGAACGAATATCCTCCGGCATATACGCCATAATCAGCAGAATCCCATCCGAGTTCCAGCAGTTCCGGGTTACGGAAAAGCTGGGACAGGGATGAGAACATGTCATCAAAGAAGTAGGAACCGAACATCGGCACTACCAGACAGGCCAATGCCAGCCAGCGTGAGATGTTCCGGATTCCTTTATTTTCAGATATCATTGAATCTATTACTTTTCCTTGACGTTAGGAAGCTCAAGTCCGTAGCCTTTCTTCTTGTCTTCAATCTTCAGCAGGAATGAAAGAAGGAATGCCATGACGCCGAAAGAAGAGAAGATAATCATCGGAACCATGTAACCGCCTGTGCCCTGGAGTGTTGCGCCGATAAGAAGCGGAACGAGGCAGAGACCGATGTTCTGTACCCAGAAAATGAGGCAGTATGCTGATCCGAGGATTTTTTCGTCAATGATTTTCGGTACTGATGGCCAGAGGGCTGCAGGTACGAGGGAGAATGATACTCCGAGCGTCACGATAAGCACGAGTGCCAATGCCTTGCTAGGGAATGCAGGCAGCAGGAATGCGAAGCTGAGGTGGCATACGATCATGATGATGGCACCGGCCATTAGCATTGACGCACCCTTTCCTTTGAAATCGAGGAAGGCTCCGAGGAACGGGGTGAGCACCATTGCGAGGATTGGGAAGCAGCTGAACAGGCGTGAAGCTGTTTCGGCGGTTACGCCGAGGGTGACCTCAAGGTAGTTAGGTGCATATCTCTGGAATGGGAAGATGGCGCTGTAGTAGAGGACGCAGAGCAGGGCGACAATCCAGAACATCTTGCTGCTGAAGATCTTGCCGAGGTCGCTGAGGTGGAATTCGTCTTCCGGAGACTTCTCTGCTGTCATGAGGCCCGCTTCGATAAGCTGGCTGTCGAACTTCCTGTCCATGAATGTGAAGATGAGGAAGAAGAGGAGTCCGATTACGAGGAGTGCTGTGCAGAATCCTACAGGAGCTACAACTGAACCGTCGAACTTGGAAGCGATCATAGGAGATATCCACATTACTGCGAATACGCCGAGACGTGCAATTGCCATTTCGAGACCCATTGCCAATGCCATTTCCTTTCCTTTGAACCACTTGGCGATAGCCTTGGATACAGTGGTGCCGGCCATTTCGCAACCGCAACCGAAGATCATGAATCCGAGACATGCCATCTTTGCGCTGCCGGGGAGGGCTACCCACCAGCTGTCAAGCCAGCCGCAGAGTGCTGTTGCCTGGAACCAGTCGCTGATACCTATATATTTGATGACTGCGCCGCCTACCATCAGGGATGCTGAAAGCAGTCCGGTGAAACGGACACCCATCTTGTCAAGGATGATTCCCGCGAAAATCAGGAAAAAGCAGAATACATTCAGGAAAAACTCTGAAGCTGCGTATGTTCCGAATACGGTGCTGTCCCATTTGAGCTTCTCTTCAACGAGTGATTTGAGAGGGGACATGACATCCACGAACATGTAGCCGAAGAACATCATGAGTGCAATGAGCACCAGCACTGACCAGCGGGCTACCGCGCTGTCATTCATTAGTTTTTGTACTTTAGTCATATTTTGGTTTTTTGATTTCAATCACGTCAGCATCGCTTCAGATGCATCAGGCCCATTGGCTTAAGGTGCCCCGAAACAGCCCCTCAGCCCGAATAAGCCCTTGCAAGGTATTGAATAAATCATAAAATACAAAATGAAAAAGGTTTTATTCTCTCGGAAAATGTTCGTACCTTGTGACAAATTCGTGAATTTGCATATGCTAGATAATATAAATAGTCCGGCTGACTTGCGAAAACTCGACAGAACCCAACTCGTTCAGTTGTGTTCCGAGATAAGGGACTATATAATAAAGTGTTGTTCGACAAATCCGGGCCATCTCGGTTCAAGTCTCGGTGCCGTCGAACTGATTGTGGGGCTTCATTATGTTTTCGATACTCCGCACGACAAGATCGTTTATGACGTGGGACATCAGGCCTATGCACATAAGATCCTTACAGGGCGTCGTGAGGCTTTCAAAAACAACAGGATGAAGGGTGGCCTCAGCGGATTTCCGAGGAGGGATGAGAGTGAATATGACGCATTCGGCGTGGGACATTCATCTACTTCCATATCGGCTGCGCTGGGAATGTCGTATGCGGCTAAGCTCAGAGGCATTGATGAAAAAGTCATCGCTGTCATCGGCGACGGTGCCTTGACCGGCGGCCTCGCACTGGAGGGGCTGAACAATGCCGGCGCCAGCAGGAGCGACATCCTCATTATTCTCAATGACAACAATTGCTCCATTGACAAGAATACCGGCGGTCTCCATGATTATCTGCTCAAGATAACCACTGACCCTACCTATAACAAGATAAAGAACAAGATCTGGGAGAAGATGGGCGAGGGCCGTCTGCGTGAAAAGATGCAGAATCTGGTCCGTTCGACCAAGTCCTCACTGGTCGATGATTTCGGCGGAGCCCTTTTCGAGTCGCTGGGATTCAGATATTTCGGTCCTGTCGATGGGAATGACATCAATGCCGTCCTGACAGCATTGACCCGTCTCAAGGATCTTAAAGGCCCGAGGATTCTCCATACGATAACCAAAAAGGGCAAGGGCTATGCGCCTGCGGAGGCAAATCCTACGGTGTGGCATGCTCCTGGCAGGTTCGTTCCCGAAACCGGCGAGAGGTTGCCGGGCAATCGTCCTGCTGACAGATATCAGGATGTGTTCGGCCAGGTCCTTCTGGAACTTGCAAGGATGGATGACAGGGTAGTGGGAATCACGCCTGCGATGGCCACGGGATGCGGCATGAATATCCTGGCCAATGAGATGCCTGAACGCTTTTTCGATGTCGGTATCGAAGAAGAACATGCGGTCACATTCTCTGCTGGCCTTGCTGCCGGCGGAATGCGCCCTTTCTGCAATATATATTCGTCATTCTCCCAGCGCGCCTACGATGAGATAGTCCATGATGTGGCGTTGCAGAATCTCCCTGTGGTGCTCTGCTTCGACAGGGCCGGGCTGGTCGGAGAGGATGGCGCCACACATCACGGATGCTATGACATGGCAGCTTACCGTTCGATTCCGGACGTGATAATTTCCGCTCCCCGGAATGAGACTGAACTCAAGAACCTCATGTACACGGCGGCAAGCACCAAGACGGGTCCTTTCATAATAAGGTATCCTCGCGGCTGCGGCGAAGGGGTGGACTGGAAAAATGCCGAGGTCAATGTTCTTGAACCCGGGAAAGGCGAGAAACTCCAGGACGGAAAGGTCCTGTCGATAATCGCTGCAGGGCCGGAGGCGAACAGGGCAATGGAAGCTGCCGCATTGGTGGCGGAACGGACAGGAGGTAGTAAGGGATTGCAAAGATAGGTAATAAATCTTATTCTGCAAACATTTTTTAATTTTTTTCGACGTTTTCTAGCATTTTTACTGCTTTCCCGGCTATGCCTTCCGCATCCAAACCGCACGCAGCACGCTGTGAGGCCTGTTTGTCCTGTACGATGAACTCATCCGGGATACCGAGCCCCTGAACAGGCATTACAATTCCTTCAGATGCCAGGTATTCTACCACGGCACCACGGAGGAGGTCCTCCAGCATGGCATCGGGCATCTGGGCGGTACCTCCCTGCCGGTGGGCGGAGAGGGCACCCACGCGGTGTTTTCCGGCCACCGGGGGCTGCCCTCAGGATCGGCTGTCTGTGCTATCGCGGGGAGACACAGCAGTGAGCCGG
>OQWI01000405.1_pt1 | contig 19885 bp, 16 predicted proteins | sample 1691551 | NCBI WGS metagenome assembly OQWI01 (sample SAMN03418259, study PRJEB22391) | human gut metagenome | biome: human-gut; feature: organic feature; material: feces | host: Homo sapiens | place: Tanzania | collected 2013-01
TTTGCTTGCGCGTCAGACAAAAAGGCAGAAGAAATAGCGGAATTATTCAAAGGAAAATTCAGCCATATAATTTTAACAGTGCCAGGAGGAACAAAAGAATCAGACTTTCCACGGCTAAAGGCAGCTTTTGAAAAATCCGGCATAGAATATACTGCTATTCCTGATTATCTAAAAGCTATTCCCTATATACTTTCTAAGGCTGCAGAAGAAAAGGCGACAGTTTTGGTTACAGGATCATTCTATCTTGTTGCGGAAGTAAAAAAATACCTTTTGGCACAGAAAACAATTATTCAGTTTTCTCACTGAACAAAGACACGCGGAACACGTTTTGAGATTCCGCAGGTTATTTCGTATGAAATTGTACCCGTAAGATGCGCGATGTCATCGGCAGTCTGCAAAGCTCCGTCCGAACTGTCCCCAAACAAAACGGCTTTATCCCATCGTTTTGCAGTACAATCTGCGCCCAAATCTATCATGCACTGATCCATGCAAATGCGCCCGCAAATAGGATAGTTTTTTCCATTTACTGCAACTTTTACACCGCATTCAGAAAACCGCCTGAACCATCCATCTGCATAACCAATTGGAACAACGCCAACATTGGTATCAGATTTGGCTTCCCATCTGCATCCATATCCTGCAAACCTTCCTTTTTCAAACTTACGGATTGAAGAAACACAGCTTTCCAAAGTCATAACAGGCTTTAACTCTACATTTTTTCCTTTTGAAACTAAATATTCTTTTGAAACTTCATCAGCATAATAGCCGTAAACAATAATTCCTGGCCGAACCATGTCAAGATGCATATTCTGGGAATCAAGAGTTGTTGCAGAATTAGCGCAGTGGCAGAGCCCGGGATTGATTCCAACTGATTTTATATTATTGATTGCCTCAAGAAAATTTTCAAACTGAAACTTTGTATACGATTTTCCTTTTTCTGAAACACAGTCACTAAGCGCAAAATGAGTCGCAGTTCCGCCCAAGACAAGATTTCCGCAGTTTTTTATTTTGAGAGCGATATTTCCAGCTTCGGAAGGAAGGCAACCGATTCTGCCCATTCCAGTATCAACCGCAAGATGAACTTCAAATTTTTTTATTCCGAGTTTCTTACAAGCGGAAGAAAAAAGCTCTATGTATTCCTCATCAAAAACAAAAGGCGTAATTCCGGCGGAAACAACTTCTTCAACTTCATCAGGAGAGCAAAGGCTAAGCATAAGAATAGGAGAAGCAATGCCGGCATTTCTAAGCACAACGCCTTCTTCATAAGTCGCAACAGAAAGATAATCCGCACCAGCTTCAAGAGCAGCCCTCGCGCAAGGAACAGCTCCATGTCCGTAGGCATCGGCTTTTACAGCAACGCACATTTTCGTTTCAGGCTTTAAGCACTTTTTAATTTCTATAATATTATTTTTTAAATTGCCCAAATGAATCAAAGCTCTTGTAGCACGCATAATCAAAAAGTCTAGTCAAATCACAAATTTTGTCAAGAGAAAGAGGAATGCTCTAGCTAAAAACATTTCATTCTATAGAATATAAGCAAAAAAAATGCTAAGTTAATTTTATGGTAGTTTTTTTCGATTTAGACAGAACGTTAATGGATTTTGAATCTGCGGAAAATCTTGGAATAAAGGCAGTCTTTGAAAAATACAAAAATGAAATCTACATGGATTTTAACGAATTTTGCGTTCAATGGAAAAAATGGGCGCAGCATTTCTTTGACAAATATTCAGCAGGAGAGTTGACATTTGACGAGCAGCGGAAGGGAAGAATCGCAAAAGTATTCGAGCTTAACAGAAACCCAATAAAATCACAAGAGGAGCTTGATTCAAGGTTCAGCCTTTACTGGTCAACTTACGAAAAGGAATACAATCTTTTTTCCGACGCGCTTCCAGCATTAAAAAAACTTTCAGATATAAATATTCAAATGGGAATTATAACAAACGGCGACTCTGAAAATCAGCGGTCAAAGCTAAAAAAGGCCGGCGTAACAGATTTTTTCAGCCCGATTATAATTTCTTCAGAAGTTGGAATCAGCAAGCCTGACTTGAAAATTTTTCAGAAGGCAATGGAGCTTGCAAATTCATCAGAAAGCGAAACTTGGTACATCGGGGACAGTCTGGAGCATGACATAGTCCCAGCCAGAAAACTTGGAATAAACACGCTGTACCTAAACAGAAAGCGGCAAGGAGAACTAAAAATCGAGCAGAAAAATCCGCTATATGCAGAAGTAAAAGATTTTTATGAAATGACTGAAATAATAGAAAATGCACTAAAAGGCTGAAAAATGCCCAGAACGAGACTTGAACTCGTACATCCTTACGGACTCTAGTACCTGAAACTAGCGTGTCTACCAATTCCACCACCTGGGCAAGATTCGAATAGTATATTTAAATATCGATTTTTTGTCAAATATATTTATCTGAATTCATAAAAAGAAAACAAAATTTCAGCTTTTGCATCTCATAAATAAAACCGCAAAAATTACAATCAAAGCTATAATGCTCGCCACAAAAAGCCAGGCAGGAACATCATCAGAGAAAATTGAACTTTCATGGATTTTAAAAGCTTTTTTTATTTTTTTCCTTGATTTTCGTGAAAGCTGTTTTTTTTCTGAATCTTTGCCGCTTTCAGAAATTCCGTAAAGCTCTTCCTGAGTTACCGCATAATGGCAGGCAGGACAGCCTTTTAAGAAATTTCTTACAGTTCCTATGTGGCCGCAGTTCGGGCATCTTACCGCCGCAAAAAAACGTCCGCATTTTGGACAGAATTTTGCATTCGGAGCAACTTCTGAACCGCAGCCTTCACAGAAATATTTGGCTCGTTTTGCTTCAGCCATTATTCAGTTCCCAAATTGTCTACTGTATAGTCGTAAATCTGCCAAATTCCATCGCGCTGACGAACATAGTAAGTGTAACGTTTGCGTTCCATAAAGTTGTCATTTTTAAACCATTCAATTACTTTTACAGTGCCTTCAGTTTGAGAATATGAAGTTGTTTCAATTTTGAATTTAGACGGAATCGCCACAATATCATAGTCAATTCGTTGGAGCATCAAGTCGGCTTTAAATGAACGAAGCATATCAGCACGCTCATCTGCGCTCACAAGATTGTATTTTCTTCCGCGGGAAGGATCACGTTTGAGCATTTCCTCCAAATCCATATAAAGGAAGAACTGATCCCAAAGGCTTTTTTGGCGTGCAACAATTGTCTGCTCAACAACACGATCCGGGCTTATGTCTTCAGGCTGAAGAACAACCGCAGTGTTTGTTTCAACAGGAAGTGCCGATGACGAAGCTGCTGACGGGCTAGGGCGGATTTCAAGGCTAAGGCGGTTTGAAGTCAAGTTGACATTTTTGTTTCTATAAAGTTCCGGGTAAAATCTAAGCTCAACGTAATAAATGGAAGGATCTTTTATTTCAAGATAATCTTTTAGATTTTCACGGAAAGAATATTCTTCGCCTGGTTCAAGGGAAATTTCGCGGAAATATACAGTTTGATTCGTAGTGCGTTTTCTTATCAGCCCTTGAGTTGAAGGAAGCTGCATTTTTTTTACATTGAAAGCAATAAAATCCACAGAAAACATTTTGTCATCAGCAATTTTAAATCTCAAAGTAGAAGAGCCTTTATTTGAAACCGTTATATAAACATAGACAGGATTGTTTTCTGAGTCTCCCGGATAGTAAACAGTTCTATCATAGAACTTTATTGAAACTTCCGCATTGTCAAGTTTCTGCTCTGATTTTTCCGGAACCTGCGCATAGGCAAAAAAACAGGAAATTGATATAACCACAAGCAAAAAGCGTTTAATGTTCACAAAATACTCCCGAGGAAAACCTCTTTTTTTTGATTTACAGGGCTTTGCAATTCCCTCAAATAAAGCTAAAATAAGCAGACTATTCTATATATTATATATCGGACAATTATGAAAAATACATTATCAACAAAAAGTCAAAATCCGCTTTTTAGCCTTATTAATTCCTGCACTGAATTTCACTCGGCCGCAATAAAGTGCGCAGACGCAAAGCCAGAAGAATTTCCGCTGCAAATTTCAGGGCTAAAGGGAAGTCTTCCGTCTTTTTTTATCAGGCAAACAGAAGAAAGGTACAGACAGAACTGCATCCATGAAACTCAGTATGAAAATAAATTTTTTCAGTTTCAAAAAGATATTGTTATAATTGTTCCGACTCAAAAAGAAGCTGACGAATGTGAAACAGATTTAAATACAGTTTTTGAAGATTCCGTAGAAATTTTTAAGTTTCCTTGGTGGGGAACGATTCCTTATAGAGCTGCGGCAAAAGGCTCGGCTGTTTTTGGAGAAAGAGCTGGTATCCTTGCAAAACTTGCAGTAAAAAATCCATTTTCTGAAAAAACAAGAATTTTTATAATAACGCAAAGAGCTTTTTTAACTCCAGTCCCGCCGGTTTCATATACAAAAACGTTGGTTACAGTTTTAAAGAAAGGCCAGGAATTTGACCCTGAAAAACTTGCGGAAAAACTAACAGAGCAGGGCTACCTTAGGGTTCCAAAAATCGGAATGAAAGGCGAATTTGTTTTGCGTGGTGAAGTTCTAGAAATCTTTATGAGCGGAGAAAAATATGCGCACAGAATTGTATTTGATTTTGACACAATAAGCCAAATAAAACTTTTTGATTCAGAAACTCAGACTTCAAAGGAAAACATAGAGCGTCTTGTAATTTATCCGCAAAAGGAAATTATTTGGACAGAAGAGTTTATTGAAAAACTAGAAAGTGAATGGAAAAAAGAAGATGAAGCCGGCATAAAAAATGATTTTGCCCTTTATGATAAAGCAAAAAAACAATCAACAAACGAACATTCGGCAGAAGCAAACAATAACAAAACTGACAAATCACAAACTAACGAACAGTCAGACATCAATAAAAACGAAACAGGAATAAAAAATGACACTAACAATCGGTTGTTAGACAAAAAAAATATACATCTCGCTCTTACAGATGCCGCAAAACAAGAAAAAGACAGAACGCTCGCCGAACTTATCGAATTCAAAGAAACAGAAGGCGAAGAATTGTATTATTCGGTTCTATTTGACAAACTGTATTCAATTTTAGACTACTTAACAAACAATACAGATGTTTATTTTTTCGATTGGGACAGACTTGTAAATGCAGAAAAAATGCTAGAAAACGAATATACGGTGGCATACAGGCTCGCGCGTCAAAACCTTCCAGTGTTTCCGCCAGCAACCATGCAGCTTGATTTTTTCAATCTGGCAATAGAATGTAAAAAACTTGTTGCATTCAGAACTTTAGACACGTTAAGCAATTCGGAAGAAAATATTCAAGACAAATCCATTTCATTCAACACATCGCTAGAAATAAAATCACAAGCAGGGCAAAGTTATTTCGGAAACATAAATTACTTAAAAGAGCAACTTTCATCATTTTTAAAAGAGAAATATAACATTTTCGTTTTTGCTGACAATGGAAACCAGACTTTAAGAATAAAAGAAATTATAAAGGAATTTTGCGATTCTGGAGTTCAAGTTCTTCCGCAGGCTTTAACAGCCGGATTTATGTTTTCTGACGAAAAACTCCTTGTTATCCAGGAAAATGAAATTTTCGGGCGCAAGAAAAACACGCCAAAGTCAATCAGAAAAGTAAATTCAAAGCCAATAGATACGTTTGTCGATTTGACTCCGGGAGATTATATTGTCCACGTAAATTACGGAATCGGACTTTTCAAGGGAATCGAGCGCGTAAAAGCAATGGGCACAGAACGTGACTACATAAAACTTGAATACGCAGACGAGGAAATCGCATTTGTTCCTATCGAGCAAGTGAATATGGTTCAACGATATATAGGAAGCGAAAACGAAAAACCAAGGCTCGACCGAATCGGCTCTAAAAACTGGAGCGCAAGAAAAGCAAAGGTTCAGCAAAAAGTTGAAGAAATTGCAGAAAAACTGATAGATCTGTACTCAAAACGGCAGGCTTCACGTGGCTTTCCGTTTCCAAAGGATACAGAATGGAACGCAGCATTTGAGGCAGCCTTTCCTTACGAAGATACGCCCGACCAGTTTTCAGCAACGCAGGAAATCAAAGCGGACATGGAAAAGCCAGTTCCAATGGATCGGCTTGTATGCGGAGATGTTGGTTACGGAAAAACTGAAATTGCTATGCGCGCGGCATTCAAGGCAGTAATGGGCGGAAAACAAGTCGCATTTCTTGCGCCGACAACAATTCTTGCAGAGCAGCATTTTGAAAACAGCCAGGAACGCTTCAAAAATTTTCCAGTTACAATCGCGCAGCTTTCAAGGTTTGTTTCTCCAACGGAACAAAAAAAGATAATTTCAAAAATTGCAAGCGGAGAAATAGACATTCTTATAGGTACACACCGAATTCTGCAAAAAGATGTCATTTTCAAAAATCTAGGGCTGATGATAATTGATGAAGAGCAACGATTCGGCGTAAAGGACAAAGAAAAGCTAAAAACATTAAAAACAAACATCGACTGCCTTGCAATGAGCGCAACGCCAATTCCGCGGACGCTGCACATGAGCCTTTTAAAAATCCGGGATATGTCTCTTCTTACAACACCTCCACAAAACAGACAGCCAATTGAAACTGCTATTGAAGAATATAACGATGAAAAAGTCGCCAGGGCAATAAGAAACGAAGTTCAGCGCGGAGGACAAGTTTTCTACCTTCATAATAGAGTTGAAACTCTTGAAGAAACAAGACTGAAACTTGAAAACCTTGTTCCAGAAATGCTAGTTGAAACCGCACACGGAAAAATGACCAGCGAAGAACTAGACGATATTTTTAGAAGATTTAAGATGGGAGGATTTCATATTCTGGTGGCAACTACAATAATTGAAAACGGAATAGACATTCCAAATGTAAACACAATAATAATCGACCGCGCGGATATGTACGGAGTAAGCCAGCTTTATCAGTTGCGCGGACGTGTAGGGCGAAGCGACAGAAAAGCTTATGCATATCTTTTTTATCCGCAGAACAAAGCTTTAAGCGAAGTTGCAATGAAAAGACTTCAAGTAATAAGCGATTTTACAGAACTGGGGTCAGGATTTAAAATTGCAATGAAAGACATGGAAATTCGAGGCGCAGGAAATCTTCTTGGAAAAGACCAAAGCGGTGAAGTTTATGCAGTCGGATTTGAAATGTATTTAACGCTTCTAAATTCCGCAATCGAAAGACTTTCAAACAGCGACTGGACAGCGCCAGAAGAAGTTCTGCTTGAACTTGAATACACAGGATTTATTCCAGACACCTACATAAAAGACACACAGACAAAAATGGAGCTTTACAAAAAAATCGCATCCGTTCAAACTCAAGATTCCTTAAATTCAGTTTGGGAAGAGCTTTTTGATAGATTCGGACCGATTCCAGATGAAGTAAGCAGCCTGCTAAGCCTTGCAAAAATCCGCATAATCTGCAACAAACTGTCTATAAGCTCTTTAAAAGAGAAAAAAGGAATTGTCCAAGTTGAATTCAGCAAAGTTTCAAAAGTCAACATTGACAAACTTCTAGGACTGATAAAAACAAGCTCAGGACGCGTAAAACTAAATTCAGCAAAACCAAATCAAATTATCTTGCAAACCGAAGCAATCGACCTAAAAAGCAAAAGTGAATTCATAAAGGAAAAACTTGAGCAATTGATTTAAATTCAGTTTTCTTCCTGAAAAAGGAAAGTTTTGGAATATACACAACTGACTATAATGCGCATTCTGTTAATTTCGTTTTAACCATTCGATTAATGCATTGATTAATCGATGAGCAGGGGAGAGAACGAGCCACAGAATGAACACCAAGATAATAAAAGGCAACATCATTTCCATATCCAAAAATCTAACATAGATTTTTAACGGTGTCAACTGGCAATATTAACGACAAGAGCCTAGCATATTGCCACGTTGCCGCCTAAAAAAAAAAGCGGAGTTTACACACTTTTGCACAATCGCCGCGCGTTTTATTCACGCGCTCATGTGCAAAAGTGGAAAACTCCGCCTCTTTTCTGCGGCACCGCTTTCGCTACGGTCAGCCCTCTAGGGGCTTCGTTGACACCGTTTCTTTATCCGCCGTAGGCGGATTTTTTTCAGTGGATTGAACAGTCGGTTCTTGTGGCAATTCATTTACATCGCCCTTAAGTGTTTCACTGTTCAAACGTATAGTTTCAAGCTCTTCTTTGAGCTGGTGAGCAGTAGCCAACAAATCTGAACGGCTCATAAAGAGCATATCATCTTGCGGAAGCTGTTCATCAGCTTTTGCAAGCTCTTCGTAAATGGCTCTGTACTGCGGCGAATGCTTGAAATCAAGAAGTCGTTCACCGTCCGCTATCATGCGTTTTATCTGCTTATCTAGCGGTACATATCCAGCGTCATCCACTCTTCTGCGGTTATAAATCCAGTCTTGTACACTGGGAGGAGGACTGCAAACATCCCATGGAGTTCTAAACTTCTTTGATGAAGCCTTAAAATCATATTCAATCGGCTTTGGAAGTTTCTTTTCAACTGTCTTTTCAAAAGCAAGTTCGGCAATATCTTTTTCATTTTCCATTTTAATCTCCATTACATATCATGATCCATTCTACCAGGCTCTGGATAAGCTGTAATCGGTCTTACGGCGTCCAAAACCGTAGCAAACTGACAAATGATTCCTGGCTCTGACTGAACAGCATAAATCTTCTTTGTCTCAGCTGGCTTACATTCAATGAAATCTGAGTCAAGTTCTGGTCTCTTGTCAAAATGGCGGCTAAAATTCCAATACGCATATGTATCACGCATAGCACCACAAGCTAGACTTGTACCAGCTCGCATTTCATTCCAACGTCCTTGGAAACCCCAAATTCCTGTATCTGCATCAGTATTATCAACGTACAACTCACCAGCATAAATTCCCTGCTCGGACAAATTGCACAACTGCGGCAAATAGAAATCATAGCGGCTTTTCTTAAACCATTGCCTATTAATACCTTGAGTATAAAGCGGAGTAGGGCGACAAAAAGCAATTCCAACAAGACAGCCATATTCTTCAGCAAAATACTTACCAACATAATTAGAAGCAACTGAAATTCCGTGTCCTGCTTGAGTACCTTGCGCAGAGGTATCTGTAGTTTCAGAAGTCTGCAAAACTTCATTGATTACTACTGGAACCTTTCTTGCACCAATAAACTCTGGGCGTTGCAATCTTGAATCCTTTGGAGACACGGAGAAGAAAGAGCGGAGATATTCAGTATAACGGCTTCCAGTGCGGTTAGCACGTTCAAGAATCTTCTGAATCTGTATTACCGTTCGAAGCTCCGACACGTCAAATGTCGTACCGTCTTGAAGACGAACAAAAAAACTAGACTTAGGGTCTTCGGGAATTGGATTGCCAACATTATCTTTAGTAGCAATACGTGCAAAACTATTGGGAGACAAAACATTCAATTCATCAGAATTAGAAGTTTGAAAAGTTGTTAAAAATCTACCAATCGATTGTGAAGGCGTAGCCATATTACGATACTGAAGACTATCAACAAAATTAATACTACCGCCTGACGACTCTTTACTTGAGCCAAAAGTAGCCAGAGAAGTCCAAACAGGCAACTGACCACTAAGCGGAAGACTTGGCGCAATACCTTTCTGCTGGGAAAGCAAAGCAGATGTAAAATAGTCTTTTTTCCAAGCAACATTAAAAATTCCGTATTCCTCTTTATCTACATCAGTAGACGGTGCAATAGAATCGTCAAAATCACGCTTAGTAACCATAAGTTTACGTTTGCGCTGCAAGTTCTCATCTCTGAACCATTCATTATATATGCTATGATAGGCACGAACATAATAATCCGTAGTCAGCTTAGCAATAGCAGAATCCGTCTTCAAACCAACAGGAAGCCCAGCATAGTCCAATAGACTGTATTTTTTTACAGTCTGAACATCAGAAGAACTAAAATCACTTCCAAGGGTAGGAAACGTATAGTCAAAAGATATTGGGTTTCCTTCTTCATCCAAGTCTTCATCATCTCCGCCAGTGATTCCTCTTTCAAAATTGGAATCCAAATTGCGGTAAGGAACAAAGAAATAGAATACCCAAAAGTCAAGTTTTCCCATGGTAGGGGAAACTAAAGGCTTGAAACGGTTGATTACATTAAAGTAAATCTTGAAATTATCACCAGGAACCATGTCACGGAATTCTACTGGGATAGCCTGTCCAATGTCATAGTCAAAACATCTTTCATCAACAAGAGTTCTGCGGCTACGCTTTGGAACTAAAGAACGTATACTGTTAAATGGATCACTCAACTTTATTTCTCCATACTGTATTATTGAATCTGTAATTAATATTATGCTCTACCATGTTTGTCTGATAGACATACTCCAACATTTCATCACTGACAACGGCTTTGAATCTTCTATTAAGTGGGTCATAATAACTATGGGATAAGCCTTTTTTACGAGCTTCGGCGAAACGCTTTTTCCTAGTCTCATAAGTCATTGATGTGTAATATTCTGTCAAGGAACTGCTAAAGTTTTTGGGAAACGCTTTACAAGCATTAAGTTTTTTCTTGTAGTAACGGGGGAGGGGAGCAAGTTTTCCACGCCACGGGCAACCATGCAAAGACATCAAACGCTCAAAATTAGAAATAAAATACTGATAGCCTATTCCCTGCGATTGCAATTGAAAAGGCGGTATTCGTCCACTAAGCGTATAAGTCGAATTAGGGACTTTACCATAAAGCTTTTTCTGAATATATCCAGCGACATAGGAACATGTTTTTTGGTTAACATCATCATAACTTTTTCCTTTTCTCCACAAAAAATCAGCCTGGTAAGTCCAGCATTTTTTTAATACCTCTACATCTGAACGGTCAATACCAAACACAATTGCGTGATAGTGGGGACGCTGTCGAGTTCCATACTCACCACACGCAAAATACTTTATAAAGCGACCTTTCAAATTTTTTCGAAGCCTCTTAAAGAATTTCTGCAAATCCTCTTTTACCAATGTTGCGTTTTCGGGCAAAAACTCGGGCGCATAAGTCAGCGTGATGAAAAGAGCTTTTCCATGAAATGATTCATATTCATGAAGCATACGGATTGCCCATTCTCTAACACGGTTTATACGACAGGGCATGCACCGACCGCAAGGAAATTCAAGACCACTAGTCTTATCTTTATAAGGCTTCAAGCAAATCATATACGAATTCCACCACGTCCAACACGTACCGAATGTATACGATGACCTTTTTTGCGTCTACGAGACATTCTCTAACCTCCAATTTGCGAGAATAAATCCAATAACATCTTGCCGACAGTAACAACGATGTTAAGAACCACAGTACCAATAGTTATCTTGGTTTCCTTATTCATTTTCTTTTACCTCCAAAAAATCCTTTTACCTTTCCAAGGGTATCTTTTCCATAGCCGTATATCTCTGCACCTAGATCTCCAAGAGCTTGCATAAATCCGCTAATATTATCCTTTGTGTTGGAAAGAACATTAGGCAAGGCAAGTCCAACTGCATTATTGGCAGTCAATAGGGGCAAGCCCCATTGAGAGCCGTACAGCTTAGACGGCTGAATTCCAAATTTCTTATTATACATAGTGTCCCAATCAGAAAAATAAAGCTCATTATTCAAAATCTTGGTCTTATAATCTTGAGCCAATATCTGATTATTCTTTGTTTTTTCAAGAATTTCATTAGAAAATCCTTGATTGACATTCTTTAACTGCAAGCCATAAGTACGAGCTTTATACCAGTCATCAGCATTATTGCCAAATATCAGCTTATTAGCAGTATCAGCCTGCACATTTTTAGACTGGTCCTGCAAGTAACTTATTTCAGCCTGCTGTTTGTTAAGCTCGCCAATGGCTCTCAAAGCGTCAAGACCAGCACCAATCATAGAACTAAGTCCAAGATTCGGCATAGTCTGCGGTGAATAGCCATTATGCAAGGCTTGTGTCTCAATAGCTTGTCCAGCATTTGCGGCACTGCCAGCGGCGAGTGTAGGCGACAGACCAGCAGCAACCAAGTCGTCAACACGCCTTTGGACTGCGTTATCCTCACGAGCAAAAATTTGTTTCTGCAAATCTTTCTGATACTGCAAGTTTTCATTCTGAAACTGCAAGTTCTGATTCGCAATGTCTTTGTTCGTCTGATTGGTCTTATCAACATTTCGCATATTTCCTAAAGTGTCTATTAAACTAGACACTCCAGGAATTGCGGCTGAAGCAAACGAAGCTAAAGCAGCCGTGAAACTCATTATTCTTCCTTATCAAATCCGAATTCCGTTTGAATCAACTTTGCGTATTCAAGCGAAAGTTCAGAAGATGTCTGACGAGCCAAAAGAAGCTCCGCGGAATTGTAATCATTATGCTGTTTCATTTCCTGGTTCATCAAATAACGCTGTTGCTTATCCAGCAACTGCAGCACATAGAACAAATGCTTGCTTTTCATTTATTACTCCTCGGGCAGAAGCTCAACCATTGACCAAACTTTATCGAAGTACCAATCTTCAACATTGCTGTCATTGTGCTTTGAATATTCCAAAACGGAAAATCCTTCACGCAAAAAACCTGGCTTTCTGCCTTTTCCATTCTTGACATCTTCAAGACAATCAACAAAAGAACGTCTTAAAGTGTCCACATTCTGCATAAAAAAACAGCTTACATCTTCACATGCGACATCATCTCTAACAACAAAAAGTTTCATAACAATACCTCTAAAAATTTCAAAATTTTCTGTCTACCAGTTACTGACTATAATGCGCATTCTGTCTACCAAAATATATTATTTCTTTTTATATTTTATTCGTATTAACCTTTTCATTTGAAAAAATCATGATGTGACTTTAAAAATTCTTCCTGTTCAATTTGAAGTTCTTTCCGTTTATTTATAAGATCAATGTTTATTTTTGCAATCTGCGAATAAAGCTCCATATACGAAACTGGATCTTGCCCGGATTTGCAGGAGGCTGACTTTATAAAATTCTTATTATTTTTTCTCCACATTTCTTCATCTTCCGCAGTCCATCCATTTATTTCATTCTTGGCAAGCGTATGAAGTTTTTCTATGCTGACAACTTCATACCATTTTTTTTCATAAAAGGATTCAATTGCAAGGCGGAAATTTTTATCGCTGACTGGCAAAATCGCTTGATATTCATTTTTTTCTATGGATTTAATTTTTGCGGCTGAATTTTTTTCAAGGAATTCACTATACTGCTCTGATTCAAAAAAGGCGTCTGACGGCAAATAAAAACTGTACCTATAAATTCCGCCCCAAAGCCCTTGACTCAAGGATTCTCGTTTTCTCATATTTGTTACGGGAAAAATGAAAGCTTCGGTAATCTGCAAATTTGAAGGCAAAACTTTATTCATTTTTGAAACAAACTCGGAACTTTCTATATTTTCATAAAGCAAGCAGGATGCTGTTTCCTCAAAAGAAGATATTCCCAAAGTCATTGCAGAAGCAAATTCCAAGCGCGGCAACGGATTAAAACCTGATGAAAACACAAAATTCAGCCCAGAACGCAAAACCGCTTTGTGAAAAATTTCAACTTGAGACAAATAAGCCGTAAATTCTCCACCATTTTTTCTTGTAAAATTGAAAATTACTCTATAAAGAATAGGAATATTACACTCAGGCATCGGCAAAGGAGCTTTTACTGTATTATTTTTTATACATTTTAAGACAGATTCTACAGTTTGTTGTGTAAATACTTCTATTTTTTCCTTTGTATTGCAAACGCCGCATTTATGGTTGCAGTCTGCACTGCATTTTTCAGTAAGTTTATGTTCAAGGGATTTTTGCCATTCCTTTTTATAGAAACCTTGCGCAGGACCAAGGCTAACAGAATTCCAAGGCAGCGTATCTTCATTCCAATTGTGAAAAATCCAGTCTTTGACATTAAAATCAGATTCTGCAAAAGCTTCTTCCCACAAAGGAAAATCTTTGCGCAGATAGTCATCCCATGCATCAAAACGGACGCCCTTTTTGTAAGCATTCAAGATAACTTTGCCCGCATTAAAATCACCACGGCTCAAAAGACCTTCAAGAATAGTCGCACTGTAATTGTGCCGTCCCATTTTAAATTTTCCACGTGGAAGGCTTTTGAATATATATTCAATTTTTGCTTCTGCGACTTCAGGCTTTATCTGTTTCACACGTTCATAAGGAGTATGCGGCTTGGGAATAAAAACTCCGACATTTACATTGCACTGAATTTTTGTTTTTGCTTGAAGCTCAAGAAGAAAATCGACTATAGCTTTTTCTTCACTTCCCTCGGCTCCTGAATCACAATTTCTGTCTTCAAAATAATCACCAAGCGGAAGACCTATCATAAAATAAAATTTTGCGCTCGACCAGCCACGACTCTTTGCTTCCTTTATAATTTCTTCAAGATGGCTTGCATAAACTTCCTTGTTAAGGCTTAGCTGCCACATTTCCTCTGGAGTTTCAACGGCGAATGTAAGACCGCTTTTTCTGATTTTTGAAAGTTTCTCAAGAATATCAAGTGAAAATGCATTTACTTTTAACGATGGAAGTTGAAACGAAACATTAAAACCTTTATAACGTTCATTTAAAATATCAAGGAGATTTGAAACTTCGGGAAAATCCGCGCTGCTCAAGGAATTAAGACTGACTTCTCTGTAGCCCGCATCAAAAACTAAATGGTCAATTTCTTCAATTATTAAATTTTTGTTTTTTACACGCATAGGCCGGTAGTAAATTCCGGCATGGCAAAAACGACAGCCATTTGGACATCCGCGCATAATTTCAACAACGCCATGATCCTGAACAGGCTTACAGGACGGCAAAGGAAACCAGCCTGGCACAGACGGAACAAGACCAAAATCAGACTGCACTACTCTTCTTGCAACTTTTTTTTCAAGGTGTTTTTTCTTTGTCCAAATGAAATTTTTTGATTCTAAAAATCCAATCAAATCTTTTCTTGACGCGCCGTTTTTTTTCAGCTTGGACAAATCTTCAACTAAGTTAAAAAGCGCAGGTTCGGCTTCGCCTATAAAAAATGCGTCAAAAAAATCGCTGAATGGAGCTGGATTTGTAACACCACAGCCGCCAGCGATAACGATTGGCTCGTCTTCAGTTCTTTCGCTTGCAAGAAGATGAACCTTGCCAGAATCAAGCATTGCCAAAACTTCCGTTATTCCAAGCTCGTAGCCAATTGAAAAACCAATCATGTCTGTTTTGAACAACGGAATTCCAGTTTCAATTGTGTAAAGCGGCACATTATTTTCTTTTAAAAGATTTTCAAAATCAACATCAGGAGCAAAAACGCGTTCGCATCTTACATCGGGAAGAAGATTCAGTCCGTTATAAATAATTTTTACTGCAAGATTTGACATTGCAATTTCATACAAATCAGGAAATGCAACTGCAAAATTAAAATATTCGTCCTGCTCGGAATGTGGCTTAACTGTAATTCCGAATTCTCCGCCAACATAACGCGATGGCGACTGAATAGAATTCAACTTAGAAGCAAAAATTTTCAGAGGATCAATTAAATCAGAAGTTTTCATAAAGTTGTTTTAAAATCAAGACGGCGGCTGTTAATGCTCATCAAAAGACCAATCGCAAGCATATTTGTCAAAAGCGCAGAACCTCCATAAGAAAGAAAGGGAAGCGGAATTCCTGTGATTGGCATTATTCCCATAACCATTCCAACATTTACAATAAAATGAAAAAAGAACATTCCAAGAATTCCAGAAGCAATGTAGCAACTGTAGGAATTATTAGTCTGCCTTATTATGTGCGTAATTCGAATCAAGATTGCAAAAAATGAGCAGAATAAAACAATTCCGCCTACAAATCCCATTTCCTCTGAAAAGATGCTGAATATAAAATCCGTGCTTTGCTGAGGAAGAAAACGCAAATGGCTTTGAGAACCTTGCATGAATCCGCGCCCAAAAAGTGTTCCAGCTCCTATTGCAGTTTTGGACTGAATTATATTCCAGCCGGCTCCACGAGGATCGCTATTTGGATCTATAAAAACTATAAGCCTTGCAATCTGGTAAGGCTTTAAAACTTTTCCGCAACACCAGGAACCAGCAATTGCGCATGAAAAAATTCCAAAAAAATATGTAATCCAATAATAATATTTTTTCTTGAAAAACATATTTCCCAAAATTCCAATTATACAAATTCCAAGGGAAGCTGAAAAAACAAGAATTCTAAGTTTTATATTTGAAAGAACGTGGATAATGGGAACAGATTTCCGCAAAATTTCAGTTTCCCAAATTGGAAGAACCGCAAAAACAATGGTAAGCATTCCAGTCAAAAAAACAATCATAAGATAGCGGACAGGAACATCAGCCATAAAGCACATAAAAAGAAAAATAGGAAGAAAAACACTCGCAGTTCCCAAGTCAGGCTGAAGAAGAATAAGTCCCATTGGAACCATCATTATGCAAATTGCAAGCACAAAACGTTTCATTGGCTTTTCAGCAGAGGATTTTTCAAGAAAACGCGCCAAACAAAGTATAAATGCGATTTTCATAAGCTCAGAAGGCTGAATTCCCAAATCCCCGATTCCAAGCCAGCTTCTAGCTCCATTTACATATCTTCCAAAAAATCTTGTGTATACAAGAATTGCCGCCATAAAAATAAAAAAGTAATGGGAATATCGCTCCAGTTTTCTGTAATCCATCAGAGCCATTATAATCATTACTGAAAATCCGATGCAAAACCAAACAATCTGCTTTATGTACTCATTGGAAACAAGAACACCTTCAGAATTTATTCCAGAAGAATAAATAAATGCAATGCCAATGGTTATTAAAAGCAAAACGCACAAAAGAAGAATATAGTCAATTGAACTAAAAAATCTGATTTTCATTCGCGTCTTCCTCCTGCTGCTCTTTGCCTGTTAAGTAAATAGCGGAATTTCAAAGCATCCACAGATTCTTCAAAAGTCTGATTATTGAAAATTCCCTGGATAATTATATTTGTGGCATAAGGAGCCCACCATTCCCAAGTATTTACGGCTTCAACTAGAACCGCGACAACAACTTGCTCTTCAGGCGGAGCATCAAAAGGCGCATAAGCAACCATCCAAGAATGCCAGTGATTTTTTCCAACGCCATTAACTTCCGCAGTTCCAGTTTTTCCCGCAATCTGTACAGAAGTATTGTGCATCGGATAAACAGCAGTTCCGTCTGTAATTGTGTAACGCAAATTTCTTTGAACATCTTTCCAGACTTCAGGAGCTACAGTTGACTCATGCATTACTTCAGGCTTTATTTCTTGAACTGAATCATTTGCGGAATCCCGAATTTCTTTAAGCAAATGCGGCCTGTAAATTTTTCCGCTGTTGCAAACCATAGCCATCATATTCGCAACATGAAGAGGCGTTGCAAGAGTATATCCCTGTCCGATTGACATATTCATTGTGTCGCCGCCAAGCCATTTTTCATGGTAACGGCGTTCCTTCCATTGCGGCGTAGGAACAAAGCCATTGCTTTGAGCAGGCAAATCAATTCCAAGACTCTGGCCAAATCCAAATTCTTTGGAATAACTTGCGATTCGCTCCACCCCAAGATGATCTGTTCCTATGACCCAAAAATAAACATCGCAACTCTGGGCAAGCGCATTTTTTAAATCAAGCCAGCCATGTCCTGGAAGCCCGATATGGCAACGGAAAACTCTGTCTCCGTAAGTAATTCTTCCGGGACATTCTATTTTTTTTTCCGCAGGGAAAACTTTTTCTGAAAGAACTGCAGTGCTCATAATGATTTTAAAAGTTGAAGCCGGAGGATATTCAGCATTTACAACTCTGTTCAGCATTGGCTTATTTTTGTCCGCGGCAAGTTTTGCATATTGAGCAGAAGCGTCATCTTTTGAAAATATATTGGCATCAAAATATGGATATGAAACCATGGCAAGAATTTCCCCGGAAGCAGGCTTTAGAACAACCGCAGCCCCTACCCGTTCTCCAAGTGCTTTTTCTGCCAAAGTTTGAATTTCACTATCGATTGTAAGAACAAGATTTTTTCCACTCACAGGCGGAACAACAACAGGATCCTCATTCAAGATTCGTCCGTGAACATCAACTGTGCGGGTTATGCTTCCTTCTTTTCCCTGAAGCAAGCTGTCATACTGCCTTTCGATTCCAGTTTTTCCAACGATTGAATTTGAAGTATATCCTTTGTTATACATCAGCTTAAGTTCTTCATTTGTAATATCGCCTACGTATCCTAAAACATGGCTCAGAGAACCAGTTTCGGCATAATAGCGGACAGGCTTATTTCTCCAGGAAACTCCAGGCAAGTCAGTCAGATTTTCTGCAATATTCGAAATAATTTCAAAAGGAACGTTTGTTTTTACTTCAATTGGTGAAAAACTTTTTCTGAGCCGCGACGGAATTTTTGTGTCAATATTCATTTTTGAAATTCCAAGGAATTTGGCGAGTTTCATTGCAACAGTATCAAAATATCCCTGCGGAATTTCTCCAGGAATCAAATCAACAGCGAAAGAATCTGTATTGATAACCATCGGCAACTTTGCCTTTCTATCAAAAATTTCTCCACGTTCTTGAAATTCGAACAGAGCGGTTTTGATACTGCGCTCCTTCCAAAATCTGAAGGCTGAAAAGTTTCAGCGCATAAACAGCAAAAAAAACAGAAATAATTCCAAGCAAAAATGAAGCTTTATAATTTTTTTTTAGCGAGCCGCTTTTGTTTTTTGAATCTTCAAAAGCTGAATCAAAACGATTTTTTCCGCTCATTGAAAAATATTCTCCGGTTTTAAAATAACGCTATTTCTAAAAAGCCGCAAAAATTTAAAAACAAACGGACTCAAAAATCCGTTCATCAAAATTTCAAATAAAAAGCTGAAAGAAAAAATTTTATACGAAGCGACAATAAGAGGAAAAAACATGGAAATTAGATAAACGAAAAGGACTTTTAATATTGTAGCGCAAATTCCAAGAAAAAGCGGAACAAAAAATCCTTCTGTATTCAATGACTTGTTGAAAATTCCACCCAAATAGCCAAGCACAGATCTAAGAAGACAGTTCAATCCAATCGGACAAGCGCTCAAAAAATCCAAAAACAAGCCTGAAACAAAACCTGTAGTTTCCCCAATTATTTTTCCATTATTTATAGAAAAAAACAAAACGCAAATCAAAGACAAGTCTGGCAAAGCCGGAAGAAAAACAATATTCGAAAGAACTGCGGCTTCAAAAACTGAAACAAAAAGCAGAATGGCAGAACTTGAAAAAAAAGCTCGTAACATTTTTTCTCCAAACAACAAAGCTAGTTTTTTGCAAGCGGTGGCTTGTCATTTAAATTTTTCTGGTCAACAACAAGCACATTTTCCAAGCGCAAAAAATCTATTACAGGCTCAAGCTCAATGCTAAGCGATGAATCGTAATCAAGAATTTTGATTTTCGAAATGCGGCCAATCGGAACATCTTTGACATAGTTTCCATTTTCACCGCTGGTAACAACAATATCGCCATGATTCAAACTGTCAAAAACTCTTTTCCGTATATACTGAAGATTTAAAGGACTTCCATAAGAACCGTTTCCCGAAACGATTCCAATATCACGGGTATTTTGAATCCGCGCGGAAATATTGCATTTTGTGTCATAAACTGGCATTACAAGACTTGTATCAAGTCCAGCTGTAACAACTTTGCCTACAATGCCGACATTTCCACTTTGAATCGCAATAACAGGAAAGCCTTTTTTTATTCCGCTTCTAGCGCCTTTGTTTATTGTAATTCCCGAATAAAGATTGTCTGGATCCCGACCGATTATCTGGGCAGGAATATTTTTATATTCAATTTCAGAAGCAAACTGAAGCTGTTCACGCAGGCGTTCGTTCTCCTTTCGGATTTCAACATTGTTGCGCTGCATGAATTCATAGTCTTTCAGTTTTTCC
>OQWI01000406.1_pt1 | contig 19865 bp, 16 predicted proteins | sample 1691551 | NCBI WGS metagenome assembly OQWI01 (sample SAMN03418259, study PRJEB22391) | human gut metagenome | biome: human-gut; feature: organic feature; material: feces | host: Homo sapiens | place: Tanzania | collected 2013-01
ATGGTTGCGATGTCCAGTGCGATGAGGTTCAGATATACCATCGGGCTCGTGAATTTCTTTAATTTGTCCTTTAAGCTCATGTGTCTATTCTGATATGGGTGTGCGCGAACCTATATGCCCGCCTGCACCTTTTGGGCAAAGGTAATAAATAAAAACAGAAAAAGAAGTAAAGTTGCCCCTACTTCTTTCTCTGTTTTAATCTTTTTTGTGTTACTTGCCGTGTCTCTCGTCGGAAACAGTGAGTTTCTTGCGGCCTTTGGCGCGACGTGAAGCCAGCACGCGACGACCGTTTGCGGTAGTCATTCTCTGGCGGAAACCGTGCTTGTTGTTACGGCGACGGTTGTGGGGCTGAAATGTTCTTTTCATATCTTGCTTTCGTTATTTTGTTGTTACGCACTTTGTTTCGGGGTGCAAAATTACTACTTTTCTTCTTCATTGCCAAGAGAAGCACTTGTTTTTTCTTCTTTTACTTCGTACTTCCCCCAATATTTCATACCTTTGCAGGACGAACGAACGCGTAATAATAATAAAATAACTACAGTATTTCTATGATCAATTCACAGGACATCAAGAAGGGCACCTGCATCCGCATGGATGGCAAGCTCTATTTCTGCATCGACTTCCTCCACGTGAAGCCAGGTAAAGGAAACACCATCATGCGTACTACTCTCAAGGATGTGGTAAGCGGTCGTGTATTGGAAAAGCGCTTCAACATCGGTGAAGCCCTTGAAGACGTTCGTGTGGAGCGTCGTCCCTACCAGTATCTTTATCAGGAAGGTGCTGACTACATTTTCATGAACCAAGAGACTTTCGACCAGATTCCCATTGCCAAGGATCTGATTACCGGTGTTGATTTCATGAAGGAGAGCGATATCGTAGAAGTTGTCAGCGACGCCGACACCAACACTATCCTCTTTGCCGAAATGCCTGTGAAGACCAATCTTCGCATCACTCACTCTGAGCCAGGCATCAAGGGCGATACCGCTACCAATGCTACCAAGCCTGCTACACTGGAGACTGGTGTAGAGATTCGCGTTCCCCTGTTTGTTGACGAGGGTGACCTCGTACAGGTTGACACCCGCGACGGCAGTTACTTGAACCGCGTAAAGGAGTAAATGAAATATTCCATCATCGTCCCCGTCTATAATCGCCCCGATGAGATAGGCGAGTTGCTTGAGAGTCTTTGCTCTCAAACAGAGACCGATTTTGAGGTAATTGTAGTAGAGGACGGGTCACAAATCCCATGCAAGGATGTTTGCGAGAAATTCGCAAGCATCCTTGATTTGCATTATTACAATAAGGAAAACAGCGGTCCCGGCATGAGTCGCAACTATGGTGCTGAGCGCTCTGCAGGCGATTATATCATCGTGCTTGACTCCGATGTGGTATTGCCCGACGGCTATCTTGCTGCCATCAACCGCGAGTTGAATCAGCATCCCGTCGATGCTTTCGGCGGTCCCGACGCTTCACATCCCTCGTTTACTGCCATCCAGAAGGCCATTTCCTACTCGATGACGAGTTTTTTTACCACCGGTGGCATCCGCGGTGGCAAAGCCAAACTCGACAAGTTCTATCCCCGTTCGTTCAACATGGGTATTCGTCGTGAGGTCTATGCACATCTGAATGGATTTGCCAAGATGCGTTTTGGCGAGGATATCGACTTCAGTTATCGCATAGTAGAAGCAGGCTATTCCACCCGACTCTTCCCCGAAGCATGGGTTTGGCATAAGCGCCGCACCGACTTCCGCAAGTTTTTCCGCCAGGTGTATAACAGCGGCATAGCACGCATCAACCTTGAGAAGCTCCATCCCGGCACGCTCAAATTAGTGCATCTGCTGCCTATGGTCTTCACCGTAGGCGTCATTGCCCTTATCCTTGCCAGCGCCGTAGGCCGTGCGCTGATGCACTATTGTCCCGAAGGCCAATGGCTGTGGCTGTTTGTCTGTCCGTGGATTCCCATCCTACTCTATTCACTCATCATTCTGATCGACTCCACCGTGTGCAACAAGAGTCTGAAGGTTGGCATCCTCAGTGTACCCGCCGCCTTTGTCCAGCTTATGGGATATGGCTTCGGATTCATAGAGTCTTGGTGGAAGCGCTGTGTCAGAAAGCAAGACGAGTTTACAGCTTTCGAGAAGAATTTCTATAAATAAACTTACTCTGTCGAGTAGCATCCGTATGGACAAACTCAGCATCACCCAATGGGCAGAAGACGACCGACCGCGTGAAAAACTCATGCGACTGGGCCCCGAAGCATTGAGCAATGCCGAACTCATGGCCATTCTCATCGGTTCGGGCACCTCTGAAGAGAGTGCCGTCGATCTGATGAAACGGGTGCTCAACGACTGTAACAACAACCTCAACACGCTGGGCAAGCGCAGCATTGCCCAACTCATGGAGTACAAAGGTGTGGGGCCTGCCAAGGCTGTCACCATTATGGCGGCATGCGAACTGGGCAAGCGCCGCCAGATGGAAAAGGCAGAAGTACGTCCTAAGCTCGATTCGGCAGAGGCGATCTATCAATACATGCACCCCAAGATGCAAGACCTTGATGTGGAAGAGGCATGGGCATTGCTCATGAATCAGAATTTCAATCTCCTCAAGGCAGTGCGTCTCTCCCATGGCGGCATCAGCGAGACGGCGGTCGATGTGCGCATCATACTGAAAGAAGCCTTGCTTGCCAATGCCACTATAGTTGCCATTTGCCACAACCATCCCAGCAACAACCATCGCCCAAGTAGCAACGACGACCGCCTGACGGAACTGGTGAGAAAGGCTTGCCAGACCATGCGTATCTTCATGCTCGACCATATCATCATCACCGACGGACGTTATTATAGTTATCGAGAAGAGGGCCGTTTGTCTTGAATATCAGCCATATAGACCCATCGCGCAGCATACCTTTCTCAGCAATTTCAATGTATTTGCTCAGCAAATTCAATGAATTTACGCTGCAATTTCAATGAATTTGGTCAGCAATTTCAATGAATTTGCATCATCAACGAATATTTCGTTTACCTTCTATGCATATCTTCTGACTACGTTGCGCAAGTTTCATAGCCTTGCAAAACAAATTACTTTCCTCAGCAAATCAATTTACTTTGCTCGGCAAATCAATTTGTTTTCCTCGGCAAATCAATTTGATTTGCTAACAGATACGGCTTTCACATAACAGCAACGCGCTATTACTTAAAGATTTAGACTACAATCTCAATACCTGTCATCAACTATGGTTAGTCGCATGATGCATATTCCCTTCCATGCAAAGCCTCATCAGCTTCAGCCTCAACGCTTAACCGCAATTACTAACAAAGTATAAAATGCGGAGGCAATCACGGCATTTATCCAGACAAATAGTTATATTTGCATCATGAAAACTACCATTTCCCATCACTTCAACAAGATAGCCGCACTGGTCGTTGCCCTATGCGCAGCATGCGGGGCAAGCGCCCAAAACTATCCTGTAGGTATTGTCAGTCACCAAGATTCCATGCGCTATGTGCAGTTTGGACTGGTGGCAAACATTGCCGACAGCTATGCCAACGGTGTGCAGTTCTCCCCCATTACCAATATGTCGGCGGCTCCTTTCCGAGGCATACAGCTCAGCGCCATCAGTAATATCGCGATGGGAGTGGAGAAAGGCATACAGCTGGGAGGTGCCCTCAACGTGTCGTCGGGATATATGCGCGGCATTCAGCTGGCTGCTGCCAACTATGCCGACTCGCTCAACGGTTCGCAGATAGGACTCATCAATGTGGCACTGGCACATCCAAGGGGATGGCAGGTGGGCATTGTCAACGTCACTCGCGACACCTTGGCACACAAGATAGGACTGGTCAACATCAATGCCAAGACCACCATCGACTATATGTTTTCTGCCGGATCGAGCACCAAGTTCAATGCTGCCGTGCGCTACCGCAACCGCAGCACCTATAACATTCTTGGTGCGGGAACCCACTATATGGGTCTCGACCGCGATTTCTCCGGTGCCATCTATTATCGCATCGGACAGTATTTCCACCTCACACCACGACTGACACTGAGTGGCGATGTGGGCTTCTACCATATAGAGACCTTCCAACACAAGGCCGACAAGCCTGAACGACTCTATTCCATACAGGCACGCATCAATGCCGACTACCAGTTGGGCAAGTATCTTGGTGCCTTTGTCTCCGTGGGTTATGGCGACACCCGATACTACAGCCACAACCGACACTACCGCAACCGCCCGCTCATCGAGGCAGGTCTGACCATACGCCACCAGCGTTCACAGCCGCAAGACATCTTCGACATCAGACGCAACGACGATGATATCATGGATCGCACAGATTCCATCATGGCACTGCCCCTCAAACCTAAACCTTGGCGAGCAGCTGTCGAAGCCACGGGCATCAACGTGTTTGTCCACTGTTTCGACCGTTTTGTGCTGGGCGAGGAATTTGCCAAAACCACGCTCAACTCCATTGGTCACAACATCCGCAACGGCTTTGTATGGGACAACGACCAGTTTTCCACCAACCTTTTTGCCCATCCCTACCACGGCAACCTCTACTACAATGCCGCACGAAGCAATGGACTCAACTTCTGGCAATCGGCTCCCTACTCCTTCTTTGGATCGCTCATGTGGGAAGTGGCAGGCGAGAAAGAACCGCCAGCCATCAACGATTTGATAGCTACAACCATGGGAGGCATCTGCATAGGAGAGGTGACACACCGCGTCAGCGACATCATTCTCGACGACCGCGCCTATGGTTTCCCGCGATTCCTGCGTGAGGCAGCAGCCACCATCATCAATCCCATCAAGGGTTTGAACCGCATCATCACGGGCGAAGCATGGCGCGTGAGGTCCACCCACTACTTGCACCACGACCGTGAGGCATTCCCCCTCGACTGTTCCATCAGTGTGGGCGACCGCTATCTGGCAGACAATGGTGCCATCTTCCGTGGCGAACACAATCCCTACGTCAATCTCTTTATGGAATACGGCGATGCCATGGATGGTGAAAACCACAACAAGCCCTACGATTTCTTTAGTGCTGAAGTGACCTTCGGACTCAGCAAGAACCAGCCCATCATCAACTCCTTGCACATTCTGGGACGTCTCTGGTCGGCACCGTTCAATTGGGGAAAATCCATGGATGCTGAGTTTGGCATCTATCAACACTTCAATTATTACGACTCGAAACCAGTGAAAAACGGGTCGGACCTCACCCCTTATCGCATCAGCGAAGCGGCATCGGTGGGACCGGGAGTCATCGTAGAATTTCCAAAGGTGGGAGCGCTGACGCGTCTCGAACAGCGCATTTTCCTCAGCGGCATACTGCTGGGCGGCACCAAGAGCGACTATTTCAATGTGATTGACCGCGACTACAACATGGGAAGCGGCTACAGCATCAAGACCAAGACCCACATGGAGATAGGCAGGTTCGGGCGGTTCATCCTCAATGTGCATTATTTCCGCATCTTCACATGGAAGGGTTACGAGAATAAAGACCTCAGCACCATCGACCCGCTGTATCTCAATGCACAGGGAGACAAGGGCAATGCACGCCTTCTGGTGGTCAGTCCGATGATAGAAATCGACTTGCCAAAGCGCTGGAGCCTATTGATGGCAAGTTCGTTTTTCGAGCGACAAACCCACTACAAATACTATGCCGACGTCAAGGCGAAGACCTTTGAAGTGAGAGCCGGACTTACCTATCACTTCTAATCCAACCGCCGTTTCTTGCAATCGGGTTGCAAGAAACGGCGGTTTTTCCATGTTTTCATATCATCGTGACACTGGTTTGTGTACCTTTGCCATCAGAAACAAACACGTATTATAATATATGGCACACGAACATCAACATCACAGTCACTGCAGCTGCAACTGTCATTCTGAGGCAGAAGCACACCATCATCATCACGATGAAGGTCAAGAACATCACCACCATCACGACCATAACAGCCTTCACCGACAACTGGCTGTCATCGCCACAACTATCATACTGCTCATCGGTGCGGTCTGCATAGAACATTATCTCACGTTGCCCACATGGCAACTGTTGCTCATTTATCTCGTGCCCTACCTCCTGGTGGGTCATAAAACGCTGGGCGAAGCCGCAGAAGGACTGCTCCATGGCGATGCGTTCAACGAGGATTTCCTCATGGCGATAGCCACTATCGGTGCGTTGTGTATCGGATTTCTGCCCGGTGCAGACACCGAATTTCCTGAAGCAGTATTCGTCATGCTGTTCTTCCAGATAGGCGAAATGTTTGAAGGCTATGCCGAAGGGCAGAGCCGCAAAAGCATTTCAAACCTCATGGACATACGCCCCGATGTGGCACACGTGGTGCGCAACGGTCAAACCGTCGATACAAAACCAGAAGATGTGGCAGTAGGAGAAACCATCATCATCGCACCGGGCGAGAAAGTGCCCCTCGATGGAACGGTCTGCAAAGGCTCATCGGCACTCAACACCGTGGCACTAACGGGTGAAAGCGAACCGCGCGACATCCATGAAGGCGACGACATCACGTCGGGATGTATCAATCTCAGCGGTGTCATCAGCGTCACTACAACCAAGACTTACGGCGACAGTACCGTGTCGAAAATCATCGATTTGGTGGAACATGCCAGCGACAATAAGTCGAAAAGCGAGGCTTTCATCACCCGATTTGCACGCTATTACACCCCTGTAGTGGTCGTTGCTGCATTGATACTGGCGGTGGTTCCGCCACTCATTTCCGGCGATTTCATCGAAAACTTCCCCACATGGCTCTACCGTGCACTGATGTTCTTGGTGGTATCGTGCCCTTGCGCTCTCGTCATCAGCATTCCCCTCACCTTCTTTGGAGGCATCGGTGGAGCATCGCGCCACGGCATACTGGTGAAAGGGGCATGCTATATGGATGCACTCGCCAACCTCCATACGGTGGTTTTCGATAAGACGGGCACCCTCACCCACGGTCAGTTTGCCGTAGAAGCGGTGCATCCCGACCATTTCAACGAGCGTCAACTGCTCCACCTCGCTGCCCACGTAGAGCATTTTTCCACCCATCCCATCGGAGCTGCCCTGCGTAATGCGTTCCCCGAAGAGGCTACCGACGGATGCCGCATCAGCCATGTGGAAGAAGTGGCTGGACAGGGCATTCGCGCACAGGTTGAGGACCACATCGTCTGTGTGGGCAATCAGCGCATGATGGAAACCATAGGTGCACAGTGGCATCCATGCCATCACATCGGCACTATCATCCATGTGGCTATCGACGGACAGTATGCAGGCCACATCGTCATCAACGACCATATCAAGGACGACAGCATTGAAAGCATCAACAAACTCAAGCAGTTGGGCATCAAACGCACGGTCATGCTCACCGGCGACCGACAGGAAGTGGGACAACATGTAGCGGAGACACTTCATATAGATGAGTTTCACGCCGAACTCATGCCTGCCGATAAGGTGGCACATGTGGAGCGGCTGATACAGGAAAAACCCGTAGATAAAGCCCTTGCCTTTGTGGGCGACGGTATCAACGATGCGCCCGTACTGGCACGAGCCGACGTGGGTATTGCCATGGGCGCACTGGGTAGCGATGCTGCCATAGAGGCTGCCGATGTGGTATTGATGGACGACCGACCTTCTAAGATTGCACTTGCCGTGAGCATTGCACGCCACACCATCGCCATAGCACGCCAGAATGTGGTGCTCGCCATTGGCATCAAGGTGGCTGTACTGCTATTGGCAACCTTCGGTATGGCTACACTTTGGATGGCTGTGTTTGCCGATGTGGGCGTCACCGTACTGGCGGTACTCAACGCCATGAGGGCACTGAGCGGAAAAAACAAATAAAAAAGAACGACTCTGTTTGGCACTCTGCCCACTATTTAGTAACTTTGCAGTCACTGAAAACATATTTATATTTATAACTAACCATACTACACTATGATGAGAAAATACTTCTTGGCTGTGGTTTGCTGTTGCTCGGCATGGGCTGCAGCACAAACAGCTAAACCCGCCATTCCACGCGATGAACAGTTGGAAGCGAAAGTAGAAAAGACACTTGCCAAAATGACCCTCGATGAGAAAATAGGTCAGATGCTCGAACTCAACCTCGATATCATGGGGGCATACGACGCATCGGGAAAATGGAAACTCAACGAGACGATGCTCGATACCTGTATCTCTAAATACAAAGTGGGATCGCTCCTCAATGCACCGGGAACGCGCGCTGCTACCGTAGAACAATGGCAGGAGTGGATTCGGCTGATACAGAAAAAATCGATGAAACATATCGGCATCCCAGATGTGTTCGGTCTGGACCACAACCACGGAGTGACCTATACACAAGGCGGAACGCTCTTTCCGCAACCTATCAATATCGCTGCTTCATTCAATACTGAGTTGGCACGCACTGGAGCACAGGTTACTGCATACGAAAGCCGCGCTGCCAACTGTCCTTGGGTATATAACCCAGTGACCGACCTCGGCAGAGATCCACGCTGGTCGCGCATCTGGGAGAGCTTCGGCGAAGACCCCATTGTCAACGCACGCATGGCTGAAGCTGAAATCATGGGCTATCAGGGCAACGACCACAACCACCTCTCACGCTATAACGTAGCTACCAGTTTGAAACATTATATGGGTTACGGAGCACCATTCACCGGCAAAGACCGCACACCAGCGTATATCGCTCCAAACGTGTTGAGAGAAAAGTATTTCGAGCCTTTCAAGGCTGCCGTGCAGGCTGGCGCACTCACCATCATGGTCAATTCGGCAAGCATCAACGGTGTACCCGTACATGCCAGCTACGAATACCTTACTCAATGGCTTAAGAAAGACTTGAACTGGGACGGAATGATTGTCACCGACTGGGCTGACATCAACAATCTCTTTACCCGCGAGAGAGTGGCAAAAGACAAGAAAGATGCTATCCGCATTGCTATCAATGCCGGTATCGATATGTCGATGGACCCATACAGCGTGGAGTTTTGCATACTGCTGAAACAACTCGTCAACGAGGGCAAGGTGAGCCAAGAGCGTATCGACGACGCCGTGCGTCGCATCCTCAGACTGAAATACCGCATCGGACTGTTTGACCAACCAAATACCGGAGGCAAGGGCTATGAGAAGTTTGGATCGCAAGAACATGCTGATTTGGCTCTCCGTAGCGCCGAGGAAACTGAGATTCTGCTAAAGAATGAAGGCATTCTTCCATTGGCAAAAGGGAAAAAGATACTGCTCACTGGACCTAATGCCAACCAGATGCGATGCCTCAACGGCGGTTGGAGCTACACTTGGCAGGGTAGCAAAGCTGAAGACTTGGCAGAGAAATACAACACAATCTATGAAGCACTCTGCAACAAATACGGTCAGGAAAACGTGATTCTCAACCAAGGTGTGACCTACAACGAAAAGGGACAGTACTGGGAAGAAAATGAACCACAGATCGAAAAAGCTGTTGCTGCGGCTGCTCAGGCGGATGTCATCATTGCCTGTGTGGGTGAGAATAGCTACTGCGAGACACCGGGCAACCTCACTGACCTTTGGATGTCAGAGAACCAACGCAATCTGGTGAAGGCTCTGGCAAAGACTGGTAAACCCATAGTTCTCGTGCTCAACGAAGGTCGTCCACGGCTCATCGCCGACATTGAACCGCTGGCTAAAGCCATTGTCCACATCATGTTGCCAGGCAACTACGGTGGCGATGCACTGGCAAACCTGTTGGCTGGCGACGCTAACTTTTCTGCGAAACTGCCCTACACCTATCCAAAAGAAATCAATTCACTGGCTAACTACGACTATAAAGTCAGCGAAGAAGTGGGCACCATGGCTGGCGCATACAACTACGACGCGAAGGTTTCGTTGCAATGGCCCTTCGGTTACGGTCTGAGCTATACCACTTTTGAGTATGCCAATCTAAAGGTGGATAAGGCAAACTTCACTGCCGACGACGTGTTGACCGTCACGGTGGATGTGAAAAACACGGGCTCACGTGCTGGCAAGGAGTCGGTATTGCTCTATTCGAGCGACCTCATTGCATCGATTGTGCCTGACAATAAGCGTCTGCGTTGCTTCACCAAGATTAGTCTCGAACCAGGTGAAACAAAAACTGTGACTTTCACTTTGCCGGCAAAAGACCTTGCCTTCGTGGGTGCCGACGGTCGCTGGACACTCGAAGAAGGTGATTTCCTGCTGCGCGTTGCACGCCTTACCGCTCCCACCACCTGCACCAAAACTAAGGTTTGGAATACGCCAAATAAATAAAAAGGCCTGATTTCAACGGAATTTTCCGTTCTCATACACAACGATTCAGCCGCATTTGATTTTTCAAATGCGGCTGAATCATTTTGATATCACAATGTCGTTTCAGTATAAGAGACAAACATATTTAACATGCCACGAATAGCCATTCTTCCCAAAAGTAGTCCGAGAATGCCCAATACAAACAATAATATCAAGGGAGCAACTCCCCAGTTATCACAATAAGACAATATCACTGGAAACAGTAAAGACAACACCAAGAGACTATAAGACAAGAAGAACAGGCATCGAGGACGTTTCCATTCAACCACCAGCTGTTGTTCTGTTCTCATCTTCTCCATAAGCATAGGCACTACCGCCAACGACAAGAATCCAATGACATAAGTCAGAATGGCCAATATGAAAACTAAAGAATAGCCATACGATAATTATACGATTGGGCTGCCGTTGTTTCATAGGACTCCTGCATCACCTGCCCATCGATGATAATTCCAACTACCGCAATGATAAATCCTATTGCCATGAGAATGGCTATATAGGATACCAACTTTAGCTTCTTCATAGGTTAGCAATATGTGACATAGTTAATATAGCTTATGTTCCTTCCTGTTCATCACTGCAAAGATACGATTTTTCTATGACACACCACTTGTTTACCCGTTCCTTTTTCATCCATGCACCCTATTTTTGGTGGTTTGGGAAAAAAGATATATCTTTGCAAGAAGAAAACAAATAAGACTATGACACAAGAAGAAAAGACACAAATAGAAGAACGCATCGTGGATGTGCTCAAAACTGTATATGACCCGGAAATACCAGTAGATATCTACAATCTGGGCATGATCTATAAGATTGATGTGAAAGACGACGGAGCTGTGGAACTCGACATGACATTCACTGCACCCAACTGTCCGGCTGCTGACTTCATTTTGGAAGATGTACGCACCAAACTGGAAGGTGTGGATGGCGTGAAAACAGCTAACGTCAACCTCGTGTTTGAACCCGCTTGGGACCAGTCGATGATGAGCGAAGAGGCTCGCGTCGAACTCGGTTTCGACTGATGCTCTATAAACACAGACATGGAGACTGCAACCAATAGCGACAAGCTCCATATTGATTATCGACAGATATTATAATATATAATAAGGTGTAAAGCCCATGAAGAATGTATATTTTCTATCCGATGCCCACCTCGGATCGTTGGCAGTTCCGCATCAACGCACGCAGGAACGACGTCTGGTACGCTTTCTCGATTCTATCAAAGAGAAGGCGGCAGCCATCTATCTGCTGGGCGATATGTTTGATTTCTGGTATGAATACCGCTACGTAGTGCCACGCGGCTATACCCGGTTCTTAGGCAAACTCTCGGAACTGAGCGATATGGGAGTGGAAATCCACTATTTCACCGGCAATCACGATATATGGGCTTACAACTATCTGCAACAGGAATGTGGGGTGATACTGCATAAGAAAGAAGAGACAACAGAAATCTATGGTCACGAATTTTTCCTTGCTCATGGCGACGGACTGGGCGACAATGATGCCTCATTCAAATTGCTTCGTGCCATTTTCCATAATACGGTGTGTCAAAAGATGTTCTCTTCCATCCACCCACGATGGGGCATGGCATTCGGATTGACATGGGCAAAACACAGTTATATCAAGCACAAAAAGACCGACCAACCTTCCTTTATGGGTGAAGAGCGTGAACACTTGGTACGCTTTGCTCGCGCTTATATGGTGGATCATCCCAACATAGACTATTTCATCTTCGGTCATCGACACATAGAACTCGATATAAAACTGGAACGCCACACGCGCCTGATGATATTAGGCGACTGGATTAGCCAGTTCACCTATGCCGTATATGATGGCGAACACATGTTCTTAGAGGAGTATGTGGAGGGGGAAAGCCAACCCTAACAGCATATCACGATGTCCGACAAGCAGTTTTCTAATCGTCAGGAAACTGCTGTACAACTCATTTCATCCTATCCTGTAGCCAGCCGATCTAACGGGGCTGTCGGATGAAGGAAAGGACTATCAACTGTTCATCAAGGCTTCAATCTCATCTTCAGTAGAAAGGTTGAAGTCGCCCGATATCGTACTTTTCAGTGTACTGGCAGCCAGCGAGAAGTCAAGACAACGCTGGTCATCGTCGCGGCGCACCAAGTGTGCATGGAGATAGGCAGCCAGATAAGCATCACCAACACCCATGGGATCGATCACAGGATTGATGTCATAGACGCGAGTGGTATAGAGTTTTTCGCCATCGAAAAGTACACCACTGAGTAAATGGTGATTGGATGAGACCTCATTGCGCAATCCCATGATAAACTTCCTACAACGCGGAAAACGGTCTGCTATCTTGCGAAACATCGCAGTATAGGCCTCCACATCAATGTGATAATCGGACGAAGTTGCTTCAAAGGGTATGCGTGGCAGTCCTGACACCAATTCCCATTCGCCAGCATCGCCAAAGACAATGTCGCTATAGTGCATCAGTTGGGGCAACACATCGGCTGCCTTAGCACCATAGTTCCACAGGTTTTTGCGGTTGTTGATGTCGCAGGCAATGACAAGTCCCATCTCGTCGGCAGTGCGCACTGCCTCAAAAGTGGCATCGGTAGCACTCTGCGAAAGGGCACAGGTGATACCGGAACAATGAAACACATCAGCGCCACGAAACACATCGCGCCAAGGTATCATACCGGGATGTAGATTATAGAATGCGGAATCCTTACGATCATAGACCACACGTGATGGGCGAAGCGATGCTGCCTGCTCGAAGAAATAGGTTCCGATACGTGGCCCACCCCAGTTGATGAAGCGCGTATTGAGTCCCATCTCGCGCAAACGCTGTTCGCAAGCCTTGCCCATTGCCGTTTCCGGCAGGCGGCTCACATAGCGCACCTCATTACCCAACATGGCAAGCGAAACTGCCGCATTGGCCTCACTGCCGCCAAAATGAGCTTCCATCTGTGCGCCTTGTGTCAGGCGGTAATCGTCTCTTTTGGAGAAGCGAAGTAATACTTCGCCGAATGTCACTACTTTCATCTTGATTCCTTTCTATATATTATAATTGGTGTAACACCTCTGTTTCTGTTGAATCCACATGGATTATGAGGTCAAAACGACTTCAACAACCAGTTTTCCACCCCATCGACCACTATGCCATTTCAGTTGGAATGGAGTATAACATCTATGGTCTCTGGAGTAACAATAATGGTGAAAGACCTCCTGTCAGGCATCCCTTGCGGGCCACCAAGCGGTCTTCCACCATCAAAAAATTGTATTGCTGCGATGATAACGCTTAGAGCAGATTCATCGTATCGGTAGCAATCATGAGTTCCTCATCGGTAGGAATGACCACAACCTTCACCTTCGAATCGTCGGCAGAGATAACAGCCTCTTCGCCACGTACGGCATTTTTGGCCTCATCAAACTTCACACCGAGGAATTCAAGACCCTTGCATACCTCTGAACGCATGCTGACCTGATTTTCTCCGACGCCAGCTGTGAATACAATGACATCCACTCCGCCCATAGCGGCAGCGTAGGCACCAATGTATTTCTTAATGCGGTAGAAGTACATGGCCTGTGCCAACTGGGCACGAGGCTCACCGGCTTGGGCTGCATTCTCTACATCTCTCATGTCTGATGAACCTCCTGTGATACCAGCTACACCGCTCTTTTTGTTGAGCAGATTGCTCATGCCATCAGCATCGAGGCCGAGTTTCTTCTCAAGGAAAGTCACTGCACCACCATCGATATCGCCTGAACGGGTTCCCATCACGAGTCCTTCGAGTGGTGTAAGACCCATGGAAGTGTCAATACACTTGCCATCAACAACAGCAGCAACGCTACCTCCATTACCAATGTGGCAAGTAATCATCTTGGTACCTTCTGCCTTGATGCCTAAAAATTCGCAGGCACGAGCAGAAACATAGCGGTGGCTGGTGCCGTGGAAACCATAACGACGCACGCCATACTTCTCATAGAGTTCGTAAGGGATGGCATACATATAGGCCTTGGCAGGCATCGTTTGATGGAATGCAGTGTCGAACACACCTACCTGAGGCAGTCCGGGCATAAGCTCTTTAACGGCATTGACACCCTTGAGGTTGGCAGGATTGTGGAGCGGAGCAAGGTCAGAGCATTCTTCAAAAACCTTCAACACCTCGTCGGTGAGCAGTACAGACTTGTTGAATTTCTCACCGCCATGCACCATACGGTGGCCTACAGCATCGATTTCCTTCAAGTCTTTAATAACGCCAACCTCAGGATCAGTAAGCAAAGAGAAGATGAATTTCACACCTTCTGTATGCTCGGGGATGTCGTGCATGATTTGCTTTTTCTCACCATTGGCCAGTTTCACCTTGACAAAGGCACCGTCCAAGCCTACGCGCTCTGCACCTCCAGAGGTCATCACGCTCTTGTCGTCCATGTTGTACAGTGCGTACTTGATAGAGGACGAACCGCAATTTAATACCAGAATCTTCATCTTTTATAGTTGTTTGCTAGTTATTTGTTTGCCTTAGCATCCATGGCCTGGCAAGCTGTGATTGCCACCATGTAGTAGATATCATCTACCGAACAGCCACGAGAGAGGTCGTTGACCGGACGTGCAATACCCTGGAGGATAGGACCAATGGCAATGGCATCGCCAAGACGCTGCACAAGTTTGTAGCCGATATTACCAACTTCGAGGTTAGGGAATACCAGAACATTTGCCTTGCCTGCGATGTCTGAACCTGGTGCTTTCTTTGCAGCTACGCTGGGCACAAGTGCAGCATCAGCCTGAAGTTCGCCATCAAGCTTGAGTTCGGGATCCAGTTCGTGGGCCAGTTTGGTAGCCTCAACAACCTTATCCACTACTTCATGCTTAGCAGAGCCCTTGGTAGAGAAACTCAGCATGGCAACGCGAGGATCGGTAAAGCCTGCTACAGAACGAGCAGTCTGGGCAGTACATACGGCAATCTGGGCGAGTTCGTTGGCATTGGGCATGGGAGTTACAGCTACGTCACCTACTACGAGAACACCGTCTTCACCATACTCTTTCTGCTTGCTGATGAGGAGCAGGCCACCGCTAACACATGTAACGCCAGGGGCACACTTGATGATTTGGAGTGCGGGGCGCAGGGTGTCGCCTGTAGTAGAGAGGGCTCCTGATATCTGACCATCGGCTCCTTCGGTCTTGATGATCATGCATCCGAGGTAAAGCGGATTCTTCACGAGTTCGCGAGCCTGTTCGATGGTCATTCCTTTCTTTTTGCGAAGTTCTGCCAGCAAAGTAGCATACTCTTCGCTCTTGGGATTGTTTTCCGGGTCGATGATAGTGGCCTTATCTACACTGTTCAGTCCCCATTGTGCAGCGAGCTGCTTGATTTCGTTGGGATTACCAATGAGAACGATGTCGGCCATGTCTTCTGCCAATACACGATCGGCAGCTCTAAGGGTGCGCTCCTCTGTTGCTTCAGGGAGCACGATGCGCTGTTTGTTACTTTTTGCACGCGCAACGATTTGACTTAATAAATCCATAGTTTGTTTATTAAAAGTTTGATTTTGCTATATCTAGTTTGCAAAAGTACTAAAAATATTCTGAATAAGTCCGTAGAATTCAGAATATTTTAGATTAATTGCATCATTTCCTCAGTTAATATGCTTTCAAGTTTCTCTGCAGTGAGCCGAAGTTGCAATTGACCATCAATAGCAACAGTGATGCCACCGGTCTCTTCGCTGACCACAATGGCTATACAATCGCTGTCTTGCGACATGCCCAAAGCTGCACGATGGCGCAGTCCGAGCGACTTGGGAATATTCTGTTCGTGACTGACAGGAAGTATGCAACCTGCCGCTTTCAAACGTTTTCCTTCCACGATAAGAGCTCCGTCGTGGAGTGGAGAGTTTTTGAAAAAGATATTCTCAATAAGCTGTTGACTGATATTTGCATCAATCATTTCACCCGTATTTGCCACATCATCAAGTGGCATAGACCGTTGCATCACGATCAAAGCACCAACCTTTTTCTTACTCATGTTGAGTGCTGCCATCACAATAGGCATGATAATGGGTTTCAGATCTTCTTCTTTCTTGCGTCCATCCTCGCCTGTAAAGAAGCGACGGATGCCTTTCACGCGTTGATGGGCACCCAGATTGTAGAAGAAACGACGGATATCGTCTTGGAAAAGCACGATAAGTCCGATGACACCGACACTCACCAACTTGTCCATGATACTACCCAGAAGTTTCATTTCAAGCACCTGTGAGACGACAAGCCATAGCACAATAAACACCAAGATACCCATAAACACAGGCAATGATCGCGACTCCTTCATCAACCGATAGAAGTAGTAGAGTATCAAAGCCACGAGAGTAATGTCAATGGCGTCTTTTATTCCAAACTCAAAAAACATAGGCAGGTAATTTATTGTTTAGGGTTCATCTGTCCAACAATACGCACACACTCCACTGCTTCTTTCACATCGTGCACGCGAAGTATGGATGCGCCTTTCATCAATGAAATGGTGTTGAGCACCGTAGTGCCGTTGAGGGCCTGTAGCGGATCGCTTTCCAACAATTGCCACACCATGCGTTTGCGTGAGATTCCCACAAGCACAGGCAGTGAAAGGGCATCGAGCTGATCCAATTGGTGCATCACGTCATAGTTTTGTTGCAGGTCTTTACCGAATCCAAAACCAGGATCAAGGATGATATCCTTCTGTCCACAGTCGCGCAACTGCTGTATCTCACGGGCAAAGCGTAGCATCATATCGCGGATAGTGGGAGCTATAGACATAAGGATATAGGGCACTTTAAGACGCGCCACCATGCGGAACATCTCAGGATCAGCACCTTCCGACACATCATTGATGATATCGGCACCAAACTCCTCAACGGTCATTCGTGCCACATCGGGACGGAATGTATCTATGCTTACAATGGTATCGGGTGCTTCACGACGTACTATTTCAAGGGCAAAGCGCAGTCTGCGTGATTCTTCTTCTTCATCCACAGGAGCACTACCGGGCCTTGTTGAGCATCCGCCCACATCGATCATAGTACCTCCCTCAGCCAATATTTGTTGTGTACGTTCTGCTATTTCGCGTTCGGTTTGCTTTCTGCTTCCCGAATAGAAGGAGTCATGAGTGACATTAAGAATTCCCATGACCTGTGGTGAGGACAAGGTTATCAGCTTCCCATTACAATTCAGAGTATATTCCATCTTATTTTACACATATATTATATATATTTCGCAAAGGTACGATTAAGTGAGCAGAATACAAAAAGAAATACCAATTTTCTTTTTTATTCTCGAACGACAGTACCTAAGACCGACAGGTCAGAGGTACGATTAAGTGAGCAGAATACAAAAAGAAATATCAATTTTCTTTTTTATTCTCGAACGACAGTACCTTCGGTGCGTAGCGCCAGAGGTACGGTTAAATAAGGAAAATACAAAGAAAAAACGGCAATTCTTTTGCAATTCACTCACATAATCGTACCTTTGCATCACCAAAACAACAACAAATATATGGATATCAAGGAACTCTACAAACTCTATCTCGCCCATCCGTGCATCACTACCGACTCGCGCGAATGCCCGAAAGACAGCATCTTCTTGGCTCTTAAAGGGGCTTCGTTTGATGGTAACCGATTCGCACAGGCCGCTTTGGAGAAGGGGTGTGCCTATGCCATTGTCAGCGAACTCACCAATCCTGAAACTCAAAAAGACGACTGCCGCTACATCTTAGTGAATGACACATTACAAACTTTCAAAGACTTGGCACGCGAACACAGATGCCATTTCCAACTGCCCATCATAGGCATTACGGGTACAAACGGAAAGACTACTACCAAGGAACTCACGAAGGCGGTACTCGCTGAATGTTATAACGTAATGGCAACAGAGGGTAATTTCAACAACGACATAGGCGTTCCGAAAACTCTCTTCAGACTAAACGAAGACTACGATATCGCAGTAGTGGAGATGGGAGCAAGCCATCCGGGAGACATTAAAACACTGGTAGAAACGGCTGAACCTACATGTGGACTGATTACCAACGTGGGGCGTGCCCACCTACAGGGTTTTGGATCTTTCGAAGGTGTATGCCATACCAAAGGCGAGCTCTACGATTATCTCCGACAACACGAATGCCCTGTGTTTGTCAATCGAGACAATGAACACTTGATGGCTATGACCGATGGATTGGCAGACATCTATTACTATGGTCAGAGTAGCAACCCCGATATTCTGATACATGGCGAAGTGGTGTCGTGCGCTCCATTTCTCAAGTTCCGCTGGCGAGAGCAAGACAGCGATGCAGACTATGCTAGCGAATGGATGGAGGTGCAGACCAACCTCATCGGTGCTTACAACCTCGACAATATTCTAGCTGCAATAACCGTGGGCTATGTCAACAACGTACCATTCGAACTTATCAACAAAGCAATTGCCAACTACACCCCCACCAACAATCGTTCGCAGATGACCGTCACCGACCATAATCATCTCGTGGTTGATGCATATAACGCCAATCCATCGAGCATGCAGGCTGCTATCGACAACTTCAAACTCATGGATGTTCCTGCAAAAATGGCAATCCTCGGTGATATGCGTGAATTGGGGGATGCCTCTGCAGAAGAACACCAAAAGGTGGTGGAACAACTCAAGCAAGCTGGTTTCCAACAGGTATGGCTCGTTGGCGAAGAGTTCGCAAAGACAGAATGTAGCTTCAAGAAATTCCACGATATAGAAGAAGTAAAAGCTGCCATTGCTGCCCAACAGCCGCAAGACATGTATATCCTTATCAAAGGATCTAATGGCATCAAACTATTCCAACTGCCCGAATTGCTATAGCAAATAAGTGGCATTTTGGGTGTAAAGGCAAAAAAACAATATTTTTCTCTACGTTATTCATAAATAATTAGTACCTTTGCACCGCGAAATCGGGATGTAGCGCAGTTGGTAGCGCACTACGTTCGGGACGTAGGGGTCGGGCGTTCGAGTCGCCTCATCCCGACCTTATAAAACGAAGCAGCTCTCATGAGTTGCTTCGTTTTTTTATTCCCCGTCCATTTTTTGATGCGCTTGCTGATGGCTTTGCCAATCACCTGGAAGTTGCCGCAGCGCAGGTTCAGCCACAGTTCCTCTAAGGATCTGCCCACCTTCACCCACGGGTGTCCCCAGGCGTTGGCGCGGTAATAGCGGTCTTTGTATCCCGTGTTCTCTATCACATAGCGCGGGTGGCGCAACGGAAACTGTAGTTCGTGGGGCTTCAGTGTGAAGATACGACGCAGTCCGCGTGGCGTGGTTTCCAGCCCGCCCACGAAATGGGTGGAGTCGGCCGACAGACCTATGTTCGTTATCTGGTTTTTCTGGGGCATGATAGCCATCTGGGAGTGGAGGAGTTGAGAAGCCCAGAAAATGCTCTCGTAGTGCTCCTTGCCTGAGGCACGGTGGGCGTGGCACATCGGCAGGAAGTCTTCGCGGATGCCTCTTGTCTTGCATAGCGTGCGCAGTTTGGCTACTGTCTCCTCGTCATCGAGGAAGCCGTAGTCGCCCTCCCATTGGTCCACGACGCGGCGCCAATCGTCGACAAGTGTATCGTGCTGGAGGAC
>OQWI01000407.1_pt1 | contig 19854 bp, 12 predicted proteins | sample 1691551 | NCBI WGS metagenome assembly OQWI01 (sample SAMN03418259, study PRJEB22391) | human gut metagenome | biome: human-gut; feature: organic feature; material: feces | host: Homo sapiens | place: Tanzania | collected 2013-01
TGAGCGCCTTGGCAGCCTCCTCGTTGATCTCGTTCTGCGGGCAAGGCTGCCAACGCCGGCGGCGTGGCTGTGTCGGGTCTTGAGATGAGCCAGAACTCGGAGCGTCTGCGCTGGAGCCGTGAGGAGGTTGACGCCAAGCTTCATGACATCATGAACGACATTCACGACAACTGCGTGAAGTATGGCACCGAGGCCGACGGCTACATCAACTATGTCAAGGGTGCCAACGTAGCCGGCTTCCTCAAGGTTGCACGAGCCATGATGGCACAGGGCATAGTCTAAAACAAGATGCGCACCACCTCGTCCATGGGCAGACGCTGCTCCTTGGGCACCGCAAAGTAAAGGTGGCCGTCGCGATAGATAAACGATAACTTCTGGCCAGTGCGCAAGACGGTGACACTGGCAGGCTTACGGGCAGTAATCAGGTTGACCTGGTTGCTGCCCTTTGGCATTACATGGGCATAGAGCGTATCGCTGCCGCGCGAGGTGAGCTTGACGTTGCAGAGCTCGGGGCCGGGCGTGATGCCGGTGCCGAAGATTGACTCGCGACCATACTCCATCCACTGCGACAGACTGTCCATCTTGGCATAGAACTCCCGCGGCATGTCGCCGTCGGGCCGGGGACCCACATTGACCAGGAAGTTGCCCCCAAGGGAACGCGCCTGAGCCAAGCGGTTGAAGAACCAGGCCATAGGGCGGAACTTCTCCTTGCGGTCGTAGCCCCAGCCGCCGCCATAGGTCCACAGGTCCTGCACCTCCCACCAGGGCGATGGGATATAGGTAGGCTCGCCACACTCAAAGGGCGTGGTGAGGTCGCCTATGCGCACGCTGGTTCCGTCGGGGTTGTCGGGGTCTACCAGGTTGGCCCATCTGTCGTTGATGACGATGCCGGGCTGCATGGTTCTGATCCAACTGTATATCTTCTCGGTGTTGTTCTCAGTGATGCCACGCCACTCCATACCGTCGAGCCACAGCAGGTCTATCTTGCCATAGTGCGTCAGCAGTTCTTCCAGCTGGCGCATCACATATCCCACAAACCTTACATACTTCGCGCGATTGGCTACGCTGTCGGTTATGGCTGGCACCTTGCTTCGAGTTCTGACATTAAACTCACACGGCGCCATTGCCTCGGGATAATGCCAGTCGCGGGGCGAAAAGTAAAGGCCCACCTTGAGTCCGGCGGCACGACACGCATCGACATACTCGCGCACGAGGTCGCGGCCGGGCAAGTCGTGGCGCACACCTATACCATACTTGGATGGCCAGAGGGCATAGCCGTCGTGGTGACGGGTGGTAAGCACGGCATAGGTGAACCCGGCGTCACGGGCTGCCGTGAGAAAACTGTCGGGAAGAATGGTGGGCTTGAACTTGCGGGCAAGCCGGTAATAACGCTTGGGACTGTGATAACGCTTGCCGCCATAGCGGTAGTGCTTTATCATGTTCCAGGACGGCTGGATGCCGTCGACACTGTGTATGCCCCAGTGCATAAACAGGCCGAGCGCCGCGCCAGGATACCACTGGGCGTCAGGATGGCGCGTGGGCATCACCACGTCGTCGGGCACCGGAGCGGCAATGAGCTTCTCGGCACGCTGCACGTCGGCAGCGTCTATCCTGTAATCATCGGGGTTGATGCGGGGCTGCGCATGGAGCATCGACGCCGCCGCACAGATAGTCAGCAAAGTATTGATTTTTCGCATTAGGTTTGGTATTGTTAAGTATTATAGCTGCAAATTTACACATTATTGCAAATACTCTACCTGTAATATTTGCTATTTCGCTTGTGGCACATGACACAATGACAACAACGGCGACCACCAAAAAAAGAAGAAATGCAGCCTTGCGTGCAGACATAAAAAAAGGACTGAGAAAAACCTCAGTCCTTGGTGGTGATTCCGGCGGGATTCAAACCCACAACCTTCTGATCCGTAGTCAGATGCTCTATTCAGTTGAGCTACGGAACCTCTCGGGTGCCTCATTTCTGAATTGCGTGTGCAAAGGTACTATGTTTTTTTCACTCGACCAAACTTTTTGGGATTTTTTTTCAAAAAAGGTACATTTTCCTTGGTTTTCCTGCCATTTCTTAGCCTTTTTACACCTGTTTTTCGAAGAAGAGAGAGACAATTATGCAAAATGAGCCTCAACAACAGCGAGACAAAAAAAACGCTGTGCCCCACCCTTGCCTCTTGATTTATATATATGAATTTAGGTATGATAGATTACAATTAGAAGAAATCCGTTGGCTGTCTCACGAAAATATTCTACCTTTGCAAGCATGAAGAAGACATTTGCCGTATTGGGAATGATGTGTGCAGGATGTGCAGCAAGTGTGGAAAAAAAACTCAAAACCACAGAAGGGGTGACAGGCGCTGCTGTCAACCTGCCTGCACGTACAGTATTGGTGGAATATGACGAACACCGCACATCGCCAGAACAACTACAGGCATCGCTGGCACAAGTGGGCTACGACCTTGTTGTGGAACAAGACCGCAACGTAGAAGCCATTGAGCGAAGATCATGGCAGCGACTCCTGCGACAGACCCTGCTCTCGTGGGGCTTTGCCCTCATGGTCATGTTGGTGGCAATGGGGTATATTCCGATGGGAAACCGCAATACGGAAAACCAAATGATGCTCGTCATCGCGCTGCTCAATCTGTGTTACTGCGGACGGAGCTTCTACTGTAATGCGGCTCGACAGCTCCTGCACCGTTCCGCCAATATGGACACCCTTGTGGCACTCTCCACCGGTATTTCGTTTGTCTTCAGCAGCTTCAACACCTTTTGGGGTGATAGCTTCTGGGGAGCACGAGGCATGGCGTGGCACACCTATTACGACGCATCAGTCATGATCATCAGTTTTGTGCTGACAGGCAGACTCCTGGAAGAGCGTGCCAAGCACAACACAGCCTCAGCAATCCGCGCCCTGATGAGACTCACTCCAAAGACCGCCCACCTCGTGACAGATGACACGGTAAGCGACGTAATGCTGGCAGCCCTACAACAGGGGGACACGATAGAAGTGAGACCTGGCGAAAAAGTACCCGTAGATGGCACCATTATCCCAGACTGCCGCACCAGCATCGACGAGAGCATGATTACAGGTGAAGCTGTGGCTGTGGAAAAAGTCCCCGGCGACAAGGTGCTGGCAGGTACCATCGTGAAAGAAGGCACGTTCCGCTTCAAGGCAGAAGAGGTAGGTCAACAGACCGTTCTGTCGCAGATGATTCGCATGGTGGAAGAAGCACAAGGTTCCAAAGCGCCCGTACAGCGTGTTGTGGATCACGTGGCTGCGGTATTCGTGCCAGCCGTGGGACTCATTGCCGTAGCAACCTTCCTGCTCTGGTATCTTATCGGAGGCAGCAACTGTCTGCCGCAGGCTGTCATTTCTGCCGTATCCGTACTGGTCATAGCGTGTCCATGCGCCATGGGACTTGCCACGCCAACCGCCCTCATGGTGGGAATAGGCAAGGCGGCAGAAGCCGGCATATTGATCAAGGACGCCACCGCCTTGGAACTGTTGCGCAACGTGGACAGCATGGTGGTAGATAAAACAGGCACCATGACCCTCCCCTCACCCGACGGTCAAGGCGAACGGCTCAAGCCCTTTGCCCGTGAAGCCGTGGAGGAATTGCATGAAATGGGCATCACCCTCTACATGATGAGTGGCGACAAAGAGGAACGCGTCAGACATTGGGCGCAGGAGGCTGGTATCAGCCACTACAAATGGCAGGTATTGCCACAAGACAAAGACGATGCGGTAAAGGCCCTGCAACAGGACGGCAGACACGTAGCCATGGTGGGAGACGGTATCAACGACTCGCAGGCATTGGCACGTGCCGATGTGAGCATTGCCATGGGACGCGGCACCGATGTCGCCATGGACGTGGCGCAAGTCACACTCATGGGCGACGACCTCAGGCGCATCCCCGATGCCATCCGACTGTCAAGACGCACGGTGGCAATGATCCGTCAGAACCTCTTCTGGGCATTTATATATAATGTGGTGTGCATCCCACTGGCAGCCGGACTGCCTTACGCCTTTGGCGCACACTGGCAGATCACCCCGATGTGGGCATCAGCCCTGATGGCCTGTTCGAGCGTCAGCGTAGTGCTCAACAGTCTGCGACTGAAACGAACCAACACCATAATTCCGTCATTCACGAAACAAGCATAACAAATGGAACGCAAAGAAATCACCTTCGACACCTTTATCCGTGGTGTACTCTTCGTAGCCGTACTGGCAGGTATTATCCTCCTGCTGCGCCGCCTCAGCGGAGTGCTTCTGCCTTTCTTCCTGGCATGGCTCATTGCCTACCTGCTCTTCCCGCTGGTCAAATTCTTTCAGTACAAATGCAGGCTGCACTTCCGCATTCTCGGCATCCTGTGCGCCTTTCTTGTGGCAGGAGGCATTGTGTCACTCGCCTTCTGGCTCATCGTGCCCCCCATGGTGGAAGAAGGAATAAGAGTGAAGGATCTGGTGCTCCATTATATAGAGACCAATGCCACCTTCAACAACATACCAAGTCAGATACAGGAATACCTGCACCGTCACCTTACCGGTGATGAGGTCAAAGCCATGGTCACGCAAGAGGGCTTCATGCAAGCCATGAGAGAGGCCATGCCCAAGATATGGGCCATCATCACCCAAAGTATCGGAGCGGTAAGCAGTCTGCTCTCGGTCACCATGGTATTCCTATACACCCTGTTTATCCTCATCGACTATGAGAGACTGACCACTGGATGGCCCGACCTGTTGCCACAACGCTACAGAGCCTTTGCCGTGCAACTGGTACACGACGTAGAGGACGGTATGAACAAATATTTCCGCGGACAGGCCTGCGTGGCATTCTGCGTAGGTGTGCTGTTCAGCATCGGATTTCTCATCATCGACTTCCCCATGGCGGTAGGTTTGGGCATGCTCATCGGCCTGCTCAACATGGTGCCTTACCTGCAAATTGTAGGTTTCGTGCCAACGGTACTGCTTGCCATCGTCAAAGCAGCAGACTCAGGAGAAAACTTCTGGATTGTATTACTCATGGCACTCATCGTGTTTGCGGTGGTACAGATCATTCAAGACACCATTCTCACCCCACGCATCATGGGTAAGGTCATGGGCCTCAACTCAGCCATCATCCTACTCTCACTGTCTATTTGGGGGTCGCTGTTGGGCATGTTGGGTATGGTGATCGCCCTGCCTCTCACCACATTGCTCATCACCTATTACCAAAAATACATTGTCAAAAAAGGATAAAAATCAGATAATTATTTGTCATTATCCCATTTTGTTCGTACTTTTGCATGCAAAAGACCATGTTTTATGGCAAAGAATATCATACGGTTATAGACATACAAAGACAACATATTAAGAATAATACAAAAAATTACAAAACACATCGATATTAAAGGATACAACAACAAACAAACGACACAACAAAATAAAAAGATTGTTTTTAACAATGGGGAAAGGATTACAACAACATATTGTGCGAGCCATTGTCACTGTGTTCTTCATCATAGACACAGTGGCTTTGTCGGCACAAAACAACCAATACCGCATGGATGACGGTCTCTTCAAACTCTACGAAAAGGCCTACAAAGAACGAAAAACACTGGCAGGAAAAATTCTCGCAGACACCATCATAGAAAGAGCCAAAGCCATAGGAGACCGAAATGGCGAAATCACGGCAATGACCATCCCCATGCTGTACAACTACTATCAGGAAGACAATTTGCCCGCTGTGGAACGCGAAGCAAAAAAACTGATGGATAAGGCTACCGCATACGAAAGATGGAACTACTACTATTTCGCAGCATCCAACCTCACCAACTACTACATCAGAGAGAAAAGATACCTCGAAGCCTATACAATGACTCTGCAACAAAGAAAAACTGCCGAGGAAAACAATCATCTCATAGGCATTCGAGACAGCTACTATTCACTGGCAACGATACAACAATACCGAGGGGAATACTCGGGAGCCATCAAGAATTACCGAGAGTATATCAAATACTCGAAGGACAATAACTTAAACTCCAATTTTACAGATACTTATTCCAATATCTGCGAGTGTCTCAGAAAGACCCAAAACTATAAAGAAACACTCAACGAAGTGAAGGAAGCATGGTCCGAATGTCAATCGGACTACGACCGGTTTGACATTAAACTACAAGAATGTTATGCGCTCTTCATGCTGGGACGGTATGATGATTTCCTGAAAGAATACAACTGTCTGAAAGAACATAAAGCATACGACCGTGATCTGCACGGCAGCGTGAAAGAAGCTGTTGAAACCTTCAAGAAAATGCTCGACGGAAAAGACCAAGAGGTGATGGAAACCATCAAGAGATTCAAAGAGGAAAGCGAACTGGAAGGGTACAGACTGGCTGTGGCATACTATAAATACAAGGGGAACTATACCGAAGCGGTCAAGAACCAATGGATGCTCATTGATATTTTTGGAGAATACTGCGGCGAACTGGTTCAAAACGATGATCGCATCGCAAAAAACATGTCCAGCGCACAGCAGCATGAGAAAGAGATGCAGCAGATGGACTACCAAAACACCCAACTGGCTATGGCCAACGCACAACTCTCGCTCAACAACTCTACCCTCGAACTCAACAAATCACAGGACGATGCACGACTCGCACAACTGCAAGCCGACAGAAACAGACTGGACTACCAGAACCAACAACTGGAATCGCAGAGACTGCAAAACAAGCTCCAACAAGAAAACAAAACACGACAGGCGGAAGCAGAACAATACCGACTCAAGAAACAAGGAATGAGACTTGTTCTGACCCTTGTCGTACTCATCGCCATCGGCTCCATACTCTATGCTTTCATACGATGGAGACACGGAAAACAGTTGGAACAGAGCATCAGAAAACTGCGAGAGAGCATCTCGCTGCTGAATACCGCCAAGCTCAGAGCCAGTGAATCGGAACTGACTAAGACACGCTTCATACAGAACATGAGTCACGAGATAAGAACACCACTCAACGCCATCGTGGGATTCTCTAACGTACTCGTCACCATGGACAACGAACTGTCAGAAGCAGAAAGTCAGGAACTGACACAATATATCACAGCAAACTCAGAACTGCTTACCACCTTGGTCAACGACATTCTCGACCTGACCAACCTTCAGAGTGGAAACTTCGTCATGACCAAAGAAACTGTAAAGGTCAACGAACTCTGTCGGGAAACCGTGGAAACCGTCAGACACAGATTGGCGGGAGGCGTCACGCTGACATTCGAAACAGAGTTGAACGAAGATTTCGAAGCCTTTACAGACCGCAAGCGCGTGCAACAGGTGCTCATCAATCTATTGACAAACGCAGAAAAGAACACAGAAAAAGGCAGCATCATACTGTCGTGCAAAAAGATAGAAGATACCGACATGATCTCGTTTACTGTCACAGACACAGGAATCGGTATTCCTGTAGAACGGATGGATGAGATATTCCAACGTTACAAGAAGCTCGATGACAAAAAACAAGGTTCCGGACTCGGTCTCGACATCTGTCGCACCATTGCACAAAAGCTTGATGGTGAAATCAACATCGACCGCCAATACACCAACGGCGCACGCTTCTACTTCAATATTCCCTACCACTCATGAAACAGACGAAAAGAACTACAATATACACCCTGCTGATCATCATGCTGTTTGGTTTGGCTTTGCCCACACAAGGACAGAACAATCCATTCAAGATCAACGACAGTCTGTACCCTCTGTACCTCAGAGCCAACTACAACAGGACGAAACCAATCTGTCTGGAACAGGCTGACTCACTAAGGAGAAAAGCCATCAGGCTAAAAGACCACAAGGCAGAAATCCTTGCTCTTATCGTTCCTCTGAAATACCAAATGACAAAACCGCACAACTTTCCTGCCGTTTGGGAAGCAAGTCAGCAGGTAAGAAAGAAAGCACAGGAGTATAACTATCTGCAGTATTATTTCTACACTTCTACCACGATGGCAAACTACCTCCTGTCTGAAGACAGATTCGACGAGGCTAAAGAACTGGTGAAGAAAGACATCCAGTTTGCCACAAAGCACAAACACCCATACGGCATTCAAACAGGCTATGTGGCAATGGGAAACATGCTGATGGCAAAGGATGAATATGCGCATGCCATCTTCTACTACCAAACAGCATTGCAGTTCTCACAGGAATACATGCAGAAACAGGAGCGGTCGTCAATCTATCCTCACATCTGCGATGCTAACATACGTTTAGGACGATTTCAAGAAGTCGTCAACGCAGCAAATGAGGGCATCCCCTACTGTTATTCAGAACAGGCAAAAGCAGGACTCTACGGCTACAAAGCCATAGGCCAATTCATGACAGGCGATTACGACAACTTCAAGAAAAGTTATCAGGAATATTTCAAGAGATCGAATTCTGGCCCTATTTTCACAATAGAATACGCTATTTTACTGAACTCATTATACGCCATTTCCAAGCAGGATTCTGTGAAATATCAGGAATACAAAAACAAACTGTCCGGACTGCTCAGCAAATACAGCTCCTATGCCTACTATTCATACAACAGACGGTATGACAAGGCTGCAAAAGTCATGGACAAAATCGTAAAACTCACACAAAGCGGAAACAACACCAATATCCTCACAGACCTTGCAGGCATGAGAAACAGTTTTGCCATGCAGATTGCCGACATCGACAAGCAAAAGGCTGCCAACGAAATGGCAAAACTGCAATTGCAACACACCCAACTGCAACTGGTCAACAACAACCTTGAGATAAGCAATGCGGACAGGATCAAGCAATTGGCAGAGATGCAAAACAACCGTAACCTGCTCGCGCTAAAGAACCAAAAACTCAAGTCGAGCGAACTGGGTGCCTCCATCGACAGTCAGAAGAAACTGGCAGAACTGCAAAAACGACAATACCGCATGCATGAACTAATCATGGTGGCCATGGCGGCTATCGCCCTGCTGCTCATTGTCGGAACGATCATCTATCTGAAAGCTAACAGAAAAATGGAGCGACGACTGTCCAAACTCTCCAAAAAACTGACCCATACCCTGGACGAACTCAACATTGCCAATAAGGAAGCACAACATGCCGACCAACAAAAGACACTCTTCATACAAAATATGAGCCACGAAATAAGGACACCGCTCAATGCCATCGTGGGATTCTCACAAGTGATTACGGACCCCAGTTTCGACATCAGCGATGAAGAGAAATCGGACCTCACCAATAGAATCACAGAAAACTCAGAGCAATTGAGCAACCTGATCAATAATATCCTTGACCTGACGTCCATAGAGAGCGGAAAATATCAAATGAAAATACAACCGGCAGACATCAATCGCATGTGTCGGGAAGCTGTCGAAGAAGCACGCAGCCACGTGGCAGAAGGGGTAACGCTGACCTTCAACACCCAACTGGCAGAAAACGAAAAGACAGAAACTGACGGAATGCGGGTGAAACAGGTTGTGGCACACCTGCTGGATAACGCTATCAAGAACACAACAGCAGGCAGCATACAGGTAAACTGTTTGAAGAACCAGAAGGGACAAAACCTCATCACAGTAACTGACACTGGTGTGGGCATTCCACAAGACAAGCAAGAAACCATCTTCGAACGCTTCGGTAAACTGGATCAATTCAAACCTGGATCAGGCCTCGGACTGGAAATCTGTCGCACCATTGCCCATAAATTAGGAGGTGATGTGTACCTCGATCCCAACTATACTAACGGCGCACGTTTTTGTTTTTCCTTTGGGAAACCAGAAGGAAAAGCGGCAGAGGTCTGATCCTTCAAAGGATACTTACTCCTGACGCAACATGGCAAGATAATCATCGTAAGAAATGTGACGACCACCCATGGAACGGAGATGCGGAGTTTCAAACTGGCAATCGATCATCAGTCCGCCATTCTTCTCCATCAGTTGTGCTAAAGCGATGAGTGCCACCTTGGAGGCAGATGGGGCCAACGAGAACATACTCTCACCCATAAAACAACGACCAAGACAAACTCCATACAGTCCGCCAACGAGTTGTTCATCCTCATCCCACACCTCCACACTGGCGGCAAACCCCTGACGATGCAACTCGGAAAACGCAGCTATCATCTGAGGACCAAGCCACGCACCTTTCTCTTCTATGCGCAGTTCACTACAATTATCTATAACAGCTTGAAAATCTTGATTAAACGTCACATGGTAGATGTTTTTATTCAACAGCGAACGCATGGAGTGACTAATATGAATCTCATGAGGTAAAATCACATAACGGTCCATCGGACACCACCATTGAATCTCGTCATAATCACGAAAACTGTACCAAGGGAAGATGCCGTTACTATAAGCAAGTAACAGGCGATCAACACTGAGGTCACCACCAATGGCAAAGAGTCCGTCATCATCACCACGGCGTGGATCTGGAAACCAGAGATTGTTGTCAAGTCGATAAATCATAACTACTCCAAATCATTTAACAACAAAAACACCATCCTTACAGTCCACAGTGGCTATTCCACCCTTGCTGAGAGAACCAAACAACAAGGCACGCATCAACAACGGTTTGATATTGTTGCCAATCACCCGATCCATCTCGCGAGCACCGTATTCCGGCGTAAAGCCAAGCGCAAGCAGACGGTCGAAAGCCTGCTGAGAAACAGTTAGTTTCACCTGGCGCTGGCCAAGCTTGTCAGAAAGGAGGGCAAGCTTCTTACGAAGGATAAGCGTTGCCATTGTCTTGTCCATATCACGAAAAGTCACAATATCGGTCAGGCGGTTGATGAATTCAGGCTTGAACACCCGCTTCACTTGTTGCCGCATAGCCTCACCACGGGACACATGCCCCGTGAAGCCAACGCTGGCCTGTGAAGCATACTGCGCTCCTGCATTAGAAGTCATAATAATGATAACATGTTGAAAATCGGCCTGTTGACCTCGGTTATCTGTCAAACGGGCATAGTCCATCACTTGAAGCAGGATGTTGTAAATATCGTTATGGGCTTTCTCAATCTCATCAAGCAGAAGCACACAGTTGGGCGTCTTACGAATGGCTGAAGTAAGCAGACCACCATCATCATAACCCACATAACCGGCAGGCGAACCAATAAGTTTGGCGACGGTATGTTTCTCCGCATATTCAGACATATCGAAACGCACCAGTTCCACGCCCAACTGTCGGGCAAGCACACGGGCAACCTCTGTCTTACCAACACCAGTGGGACCCACAAAGAGCAATGAGGCCATCGGTTTGTCAGAATCGGTAAGCCCAGCCTTGGCCATCATCACAGCATCTGTCAGACGTTCTATGGCCTTGTCTTGACCATAGATCTGACTCTTCATCTGTGCGACAAGGTCCTTCAACGAATTGTTATCAGCCTCTTTCAAGGCATCGGCATCAATACGGCACACTTTGTTTAATATTTCATCAATCAGGCTCTTTGTCACATAGTTATGCACACGATTACGTGGGTGGACTTCAAGATAAGCACCTGCCTCATCGATAATATCAATGGCTTTGTCGGGCAACTGGCGATTTGTTATCAACCGAGCCGAACTCTCAACAGCATACGTCCAAGCATCCTTCCGGTAGATTACATTGTGATAGTTCTGAAAGGTTGGTAACAATGCTTCTACAATACGAAGGGTGTCCTCCACAGACGGTTCCTTAATGTCAATCTGCTGGAAACGACGAGTAACGGCCTTCGACTTGGCAAGGGTACGATTGAAGGCTTCATAGGTTGTTGAACCTATAAAACGGAGTTTACCTCGATCAAGATAGGGTTTCATGACATCAAAAGCACTGATACTATCAGATTGCGCTTGTTCACCACCCATCATCAAATGAATCTCATCGAGATAGATCACACTGTTACCTTGGGCTGTAGCACCGTCCAGAACATCCTTGAGGCGCTTTTCAAACTCGCCTCGAAACTGGGCACCAGCCATCAACTGTCCCATTTCAATAGAATATATGTGGGCCTTTTGCAACCTATATGGCACATGACCTTTGGCGATGCGTTGTGCCAAACCATAAATCAGAGCGGTCTTACCCACCCCAGGCTCACCAATATGGAGCGGATTGTTCTTCTCCATACGGCAAAGCACCTCTATGGTACGGTCAAGTTCTACCTCGCGACCGATAATGGGCAGATGATCAGTGGCTTCTGCTGTAATATCAGTGGTCCATTGTTTCCAATCTGATGACAAAGCAAAATCAGAAGGACCTCCCATCATCATCTCATCATCGTCCTCCAAATCATCATCATCCAAATCATCGTCTTCTAAGTCATCCAAGTCATCGTCAAGTTCTTCTTCAGCAACATAAGAATCCTTTGCATCGCAATATTCATGAAGAGATAACAGAAGAAACACTTCCGTGACTTTGAGATGTTTGGTCAACAGATAGGCCCCCATACACTCAGCATCACGCATCATGGCTTCAATAAAGAAAGTCACACACAACACACGATCAGCATTTTCTCCTTTGCATATCGTGAAAATCCGACGCATAGAAGATGACAGTTCCAAATCTACTGGCTTGGGGGCTTTTTCTTGAGAAGCTAACCATTTTTCAACATCTTCAGCCAATTCACCAGGCTGACAATCTAAAGATTGCTTCAAGACATTGACAAAAGACGGTGCTATTTGGCATAGAGCCAACAGCACATGTTCAGGCATCAGAAATTCATGGGAAGACCGATGAGCAAGTTCACAGGCTTGCTGGATGGCCCTATTCATCGTGGTTGTTATTCTCATTGCTAATTATCGTTTGATCATTCAGGAATATAACTCAAGGTCAGAGGAAAACCATTGGCACGGGCAAGACGCATGGCTTTGTCAACCTTGGAACGCGCAATATCAAGCGGATAGACGCCCACCACAGCCTGACCTGTACGATGAATGGCCAACATGAGCCGTTCTGCCTCATCAGCAGACTTAAAGAACACGTCCATCAGCATCATTACCACAAAATCCATCGTTGTGAAATCATCGTTATGACAAATCACCTTATATCGTCCCGGCTCCTTCATATTGAGGCGCACACGCATTGTTGATTGAGTTTTTTCTTGAGCCATAATCCACGTAAAATGTAATACTATAGTGCAAAGGTAATCATTTTCGGCAAAATAAGATGCAAATATTTTGCCTTTTGGTTTATTTGTAGTAATTTTGTGGTCAAGATATTAATAAGTTACTACTATGTTTGACAAAGAAACTTACATTAGGCGAAGAGCCGAATTGAAAAAGCTGGTAGGCAACGGAGTCATTGTACTATTCGGAAACAATGAATCACCCTACAACTCACCTGCCAACTGCCATGCACCAATGCGTCAGGACTCTACGTTCCTCTATTACTTTGGACAACACCGCGACGGACTGGTAGGAGTAATTGACGTGGACAACGACACAGAAATGCTCTATGGTGACGATATTGACATTGAAGACATCGTATGGATGGGATTCGTAGATAGCGTGAAGGTTTTGGCAGAAGCTGTGGGCGTCAGCATCACAGGACCGATGAAAGAACTCTCACACGTTTGTCACGAGGCATTAGCAAAGAAACGCACCATCCACTTTCTGCCACCCTATCGACACGATACAAAAATACAAATCATGGACTTGTTGGGCATCCACCCCTCACAACAAAAGGATGCTGCATCTCTACCATTGATTCATGCAGTGGTAAAAATGCGTTCGACCAAGGAAGAACAAGAGATTGCTGCCATTGACCGCGCCTGCAATATCGGCTACGAAATGCACACCACCGCGCAACGTCTGACAAAAGCAGGAACAACAGAACGTTACGTTGGAGGACAAGTTGACGGAATAGCCCGTTCAATGGCCCAGGACACAAGTTTTGCCACCATCTACACCCAACACGGTGAAATCATGCATGGCAATCCATCAGACGCAATACTGCAAGACGGAAGACTTGTCATCTGTGACGCAGGATGTGAACTGGATGACTATTGTTCTGACCATACAAGAACAATGCCTGTCAACGGAAAATTCACCCAGCGGCAACTGGAAATCTACAGCATCGTAGAAGCTTGCCATGATTATGTATTGGAAGTAGCCAGACCAGGAGTTAAGTACAAGGAAGTACACTTTGCCGTATGCCGTAAAATGGCAGAAAGCCTGAAAGAAATCGGTTTGATGAAGGGAGACATTGATGAAGCTATTGCAGCAGGAGCACACGCCATGTTCCTCCCTCACGGACTTGGACACATGATGGGAATGGACGTACATGACATGGAAAGCATCGGACAAATCTATGTCGGATTTGACGATGAGACAAGACCCAATCTGGAACAATTCGGCACCAACTGCCTGAGAATGGGAAGACGGTTGCAAGAAGGATTCGTCGTTACAGACGAACCGGGAATCTATTTCATCCCACATCTCATTGATGAATGGAAAGCTAACGGACACTGCAAAGACTTCCTCAATTTCGATATGCTTGAAACTTACAAGGACTTTGGAGGAATACGCATCGAAGATGATGTACTGATAACCAATGACGGATGCCGTTTCTTGGGAAGCAAACGTATTCCATATCATCCCGCAGAAATAGAAGAAATAATGGCAGGAAACAAATAAAAAACGAACAAGCAACAAATAAATAAAAAAAGAGAACTAATTATGAAGAAAACATTCATTATCGCAATGATGGCAATTCTTGCCATTGGCGCTCAGGCTCAGGAAAAAAAGACTGAGAACAAAAACAAACCGGTATTCACCGTTGTCAAGGAGAATCCTATTACATCTATCAAGGACCAGAACCGTTCGGGTACGTGCTGGGCCTATTCTACTCTTTCGTACTTTGAGGCAGAAATTCTGAAAAAGACAGGTAAGACCTATGACCTCTGTGAGAGTTTTGTGGCCAACAAGGACTACATGGACCGTGCCATACAGGTTGTAAGACTGCACGGAGATTGCCAGTTTGCACAAGGCGGATCAGCTTATGATGTACATTACGTGCTCCAGAACTACGGAATCTGTCCAGAAGAGGCCATGCCTTTCCCTGGTTCACTCTATGGTGACTCTCTCAACAACTTCAACGAGTTCTTCTCTCTGCTTGAACCATACGTGGCTGCCGTATCAAAAAGCAATGCTAAGAAAATCTCTAACCAGTGGAAAGTTGGACTGCAGGGCATTCTTGATGCATATCTTGGCAAATGTCCGGAAGAATTCACCTATCAAGGCAAAAAATACACTCCAAAGAGTTTTGCTGCTTCACTCGGTCTCGACTGGAACGACTACGTTAGCATAACTTCTTTCACTCACCATCCTTTCTATACCGCTTATGCTGTTGAAGTACAGGACAACTGGCGCAATCCTCTGAGCTACAACGTACCTATGGACGAAATGATGAAAATCATTGATAATGCTATTATGAACGGCTACACTGTAGCATGGGGCGGAGACGTTTCAGAAGAAGGATTCACACGCAACGGATTGGCTTATGCCATCGACACCAAGAAGACTGAGAGCCTTCAGGGAAGCGACATGGCACGCTGGCTCAAGATGACTGCCCAGAAAAAACGCAATCTCATCGACTCACTCGGATGCACCGTACCCGAAGTTAAAGCAACACAGGAAATGCGTCAAGAGCGTTTCGACAACTGGGAACTCACCGATGACCACGGCATGCTCATCTTCGGTATTGCCAAAGACCAAAACGGACGCGAATACTATATGGTTAAGAACTCATGGGGAGAAACTGGCGAATATAAAGGAATTTGGTATATGACTAAAACCTTTATCGCAGCAAACACGATGGATTACACCGTTAACAAAAACGCTATTCCTAAGGATATCCGCAAAAAACTCGGCATCTAATAAATGACCTTATTATATGTAAAATCGGAACATACCATGATTTTTTCCATGGTATGTTCCGATTTCTTGTTTTTTCTTTGTAACTTTACACCGCATATTGGCTATTGTAAAGCCGATAGTGTCTGAAATAAAGAAAAAATAAGAACAATATATAAATGCACTACCAATGGAATTACGAACCTCCTACACCAGAACGGCAACAAGCAATTAAAGAACTGGCCGAGAAAATCAACATGAGTCCCATTGTTGCAGATTTGCTTATCAGCAGAGGTATCAAAACAGAATCGGCAGCAAAACGTTTCTTCAGACCGATGATGAACGAACTCATCGATCCTTTCTTGATGAACGATATGGATGTGGCCGTAGATAGGCTCAACGATGCAATGGGACGCAAGGAACGCATCATGGTGTATGGTGACTATGACGTGGACGGATGCACAGCAGTGGCACTCGTCTATAAATTTCTTATGCAGTTTTATTCCAACATCGACTATTACATCCCTAACCGAGAAGAAGAAGGATACGGAGTAAGCTACAAAGGAATAGACTATGCCAAGGAAACAGGAGTTAAACTCATCATTGTACTTGACTGTGGCATCAAGGCCATTGAGGAGATTACCTATGCCAAACAACAAGGCATAGATTTCATCATCTGCGACCACCATGTGCCAGATGAGATTCTGCCTCCAGCAGTGGCTATACTCAACCCTAAACGCACCGACTCGTCCTATCCGTTCAAGCATCTTTGCGGATGCGGCGTAGGATTCAAGCTGATGCAGGCATTCGCAAAAAATAACGGTATTCCATTCTCAAGACTGACTCCTCTACTCGATTTATGCGCAGTCAGCATTGCGGCAGACCTCGTGCCTGTAACCGGCGAGAATCGCATTCTGGCATTTCATGGACTGAAACAACTCAACATCAACCCATCTATTGGTCTCAAGGCCATTATCAATATTTGTGGATTGACCGGACGAGAGTTAACCATGAGCGACATTGTTTTCAAAATCGGTCCACGCATCAACGCAAGTGGAAGAATGCAAAACGGAAAGGAAGCTGTGGAACTGCTTGTAGAACGCGATCTCCAACGTGCACTGACAGAAGCTAATCGCATTAACGAATACAACGAGCAGCGAAAGGACATAGACAAGCAGATGACCATAGAGGCCAATGAAATCGTGGCTCGCTTGGAAAGTCAGCAACACATGTCGTCTATCGTGCTGTACGATGAAGGATGGAAAAAAGGAGTTGTGGGCATCGTTGCCTCACGCTTGACGGAAATATACTATCGGCCAACTGTCGTTCTCACCATTATCGATGGCATCGCGACAGGATCAGCACGTTCCGTAGCAGGATTCGACATCTATGATGCCATCAAAAACTGCAGAGATATCCTTGAGAACTTCGGTGGTCACACCTACGCAGTAGGACTCACCCTGAGACAGGAGAACATCCCAGAATTCCGTCGTCGTTTCCAGGAATACGTCAAACAACATATTCTACCAGAACAAACGTTGCCAACACTTGACATCGACGAAGAAATCGACTTTAAGGATATCACCAAGCGCCTACACGGCGATTTGCGAAAACTTGCCCCTCACGGACCTGCCAACGAGAAGCCTCTCTTTCTTACACGCAACGTCTATGACTATGGAACATCGAAAGTTGTAGGCCGCCATCAAGAACACATCAAACTTGAACTGGTAGATTCGAAATCGGCAGTTGTCATGAATGGAATTGCCTTCGGACAAAGCGCAGATGCCAGATACATCAAGTCTAAGCGCTCGTTTGACATTGTTTATACCATCGAAGAAAATGCCTATAAACGTGGGGATATCCAATTGCAGATAACCGACATCCGTCCCAGCGAGACACCGGAATCTCCTAAATAAAGAAAGCGTACTGCCTATAAGTGATAAGAAAACTTGCAGACTGGCAAACAGAAAAGACCATAAGATGGACAAATACCAACAGATTCTCAAACGTTATTGGGGATATGATGATTTCCGCGGAATCCAACGAGACATCATTCAATCCATTGGAGAAGGTCATGACACGCTTGGCCTTATGCCTACTGGTGGAGGTAAGTCTATCACATTTCAGGTACCAGCACTCTGTCGTGAGGGAGTCTGTATAGTTATCACTCCACTCATCGCACTGATGAAAGACCAAGTCAATCATTTGAGACGACGTGGCATCTTGGCGGCTGCTGTCAATTCCAGCATGAGCCATGATGATGTGTTGCGCATTCTCGACAATTGCATATTAGGAGGCACTCGACTACTTTACATCTCACCAGAACGACTGGCAAGCCAACTGTTTATCACAAAACTAAGACATATGCAAATTAGCTTCATCACTGTAGATGAAGCACATTGCATCAGCCAATGGGGATATGATTTTCGTCCAAGCTACCTCAACATTTCAAGCATTCGTGTTCTTTTACCTGATGTGCCTATTCTGGCTCTTACGGCAACAGCGACACCAGCTGTAGTTGAAGATATCAAAGACAAATTACAGCGACCTGACGACAAAGGTGGCACATTCAATGTGTTTCAAATGTCATTTGAACGTAAGAATCTCAGCTATATCGTCAGAGAAGCTATGGATAAACGACATGAACTTATAGAAGCTCTACACACATCAACAGCCTCTTCCATCGTATATGTCCGGAGCCGGAAACATGCTCGAGAAATAGCAGAACTACTTACCCAAGAAGGATTAAGTGCGACATACTACCATGCTGGACTTGATACAGAGGAAAAAGACAAGCGACAAAACGACTGGCAGGCAGACCGCACCAGAATTATTGTTGCCACGAATGCTTTCGGCATGGGCATTGACAAAGCAGATGTCCGACTGGTGCTTCACTACGACTGCCCTGACTCTATTGAAGCTTACTTTCAAGAAGCTGGACGCGCAGGACGCGACGGGAAACCTGCCCAAGCTATTCTACTCTATGGGCAACAAGATATCGTCAAACTCCGCAAACGTGTAGCTGACACATTCCCTGACAAGGATTATATCCGGAAAGTTTACGACCATATAGCATTCTATTTTCAGATAGCATTAGGAGACGGCAATGGTGTTTCCCATGAATTCAACCTACAAGATTTCTGCTATAAATTCAACCATTTTCCTGTTCAGGTACATTCTGCCCTACAAATTCTGCAAAGAGCCGGCTATTTAGAATTCTCTGCAGAACGTGAGAATGCCTCTAGAGTGATGTTCGTCGTAGAAAGAGACGAACTATACCGGCTGACTGGCAATACGCCCAACGAGGATCATCTGATTGTTGTCATGTTACGTAACTTTTCTGGGATGTTTTCTGAATATGCCTATATTAATGAAGCTCATCTGGCATCAATCAGCAATATTGACCGAACTGAAGTACACGACATTCTGTTGCAACTGTCGCGTAAGCATATCATACAATACATACCTCCTAGCCAGTTGCCTTTTCTCCGCTACCTACAGAGACGAGAAGACAGCAAACATTTGTTGTTTCCTGCAGAAGTTTATGAAAACCGTCGCAAACAATTCAGCCAACGCATAGAAGCAATGATCCATTATCTACAGGACAACACTCATTGCCGTTCACAGCAGTTGCTTTCTTACTTTGGAGAAAAGCAAGAGAAAACATGTGGTCAATGTGATGTGTGTGTTACTATTAGCGACGATGATGTTCAAGCAGCGCAAAAGCAAATACTTCAATTTCTATCCGATAAGAAGCCTCATCTGCTTGTAGAACTCCGAGCGCTACACATTCCTACCGAAATCTTTTCACGAGCTCTCCGTTATCTTGTTCTTGAAGAGCTCGTAAAAAGCGATTCGGTTCAAATAAGCCTTTAAGAGGCAATGTAGAATATCTACCAGTAAAGAAGTATCAATCGAGGCAACCTATAATTTCACGGACAGAATGACATCCATGATCATCAAGCCAACGATCAATGCCATCACGTACCTTTATGGTAACTGATGGATCTATAAAGTTTGCTGTTCCTATCTCAATAGCT
>OQWI01000414.1_pt1 | contig 19691 bp, 25 predicted proteins | sample 1691551 | NCBI WGS metagenome assembly OQWI01 (sample SAMN03418259, study PRJEB22391) | human gut metagenome | biome: human-gut; feature: organic feature; material: feces | host: Homo sapiens | place: Tanzania | collected 2013-01
GATCTGCCGCCATTTTGCGCCAGATAATACCCAGTAGGATATGACGCACAGCATCGTATCACTGGGGCAAAAAGCTGCGCTCTCTGCACTCTTGCTCCGGGCAAGCTGTCCTGGAATGGACAGCTCGTCCGGCTTCAATATGTATCGAGAACCAGCGTATTTGTTGGTTCTCTCAATTACAGACCAGCACACTGGTCTGCTTAATATGTTAAGGTCTCCCATATTCGCCCTCGGCTCCCTAGGAGTGGGGAATCGTCCGGCAGCGGATTCTCACCACACCATTGGCATTTCAGCCACCCCGCCTTCGTTATGGCCGGGCTGCGAGTTACAGAAGTACCTTTTGCGAAGTACCGGACGATTGAACTATTCTGTTTTCAAGGAGCCGATTTTTATAGAAAATCTTCGGAATTTAGGGCTTCCGAAAAATCATCTCTCTAATTGGTAGGCATTGAAAACGGCTAAAATATAACCCGAAAAAGAAATTTGTTGAAAAGTTCTTGGAAAATATAGTTGAAATAACCGCTGAGTTAAAACATCGTCAGTTTATCGAGCAGCCAACTGAGGTAGACAATTTGCAACGGTGAGCGTATCCAAAGTCGAAGCACTCTTGAAAAAAGATGCTCTCACTTGGTAGGCATCGAAAAAGGCCATTTGACACCCATTGACAATTCTTTGTAATAAAGTTGTCATAAGTCCCCACCTCGAAAAAGTCCCCTCAATAGGTAGCCGACGAGAATAGCTAAAATATAGCTATCTTTTCGAAAATTAACAAAAAAGTCACAAACGACAAAAATCGCCACATAACAGCCTGAACCCAACCATCCCTTCTGGGATGGCCTTAGTTCGGGTTTGTTATGCAGCGATAAGAGAGCCAAAAACTTGCTCCGGCTCCTTTGGACGTCGATCGGAAACACTAAGTGTTTATGTCATATTAAATTGTCGGAGTACACTGCCACAGAAATCGAACTGTGTCAACAAAAAGTTTTGAAAGCACGCCACTTTCGGCTGCTTGCAAGAAAAAACAAGGGAAACTTTGGCAAAAAGAGAGAGGGCTGGACGGCGCCAGCCCTCTTGACATACGCAAAAGCAGTTATCAAATAAGAACCGTATAACAGCTGAACGACTATCATACGGTTCAAAAAGGCTGCTGTATTTCCTGATTTTGATATTCCTGCTTAATGCTTTCTGGCTTTACAGCAGTTTCTTTGTTGATTGTCGTTCTATTAATATCGGCAATGTTGTTTGAGATTGTACAAGATACTGCGGTGTCCGAATTCGCCTCAGAACAACTTTCGCAGCCTGTTCACCCATATCAAACATATCAAGATTCACAACACTCAGTTGCGGTTCAATGATTTTGGAAAAAGGAAAATCATCAAACGTAATGACAGCCATATCTTCCGGGATGCGTATTCCCGAAACTTTCAATTCATTTACGCAGCCAAAAGCAATATACTGATTTGCGCAAATTACCGCATTAGGCTGCATTGGCAACTCCAGCAGTGCGCGTGCAGCTGCCGCACCGCCCTCACTAGTAGGTGGGCCTTCCCTCAAATACCCTGCTGGAATCTTTTCGTTCAGGGTCGCAAGTGCGCCGCTCAAGCGGTGCGCAGAAATAGTATCTTCTTTGGGACCACCGATAAATGCAATTCTGTCATATCCATTGCGCCACAAATGTGTAACTGCAATTTGTCCCGCCACTGAGTTATTGGTGTCGATCCAACATAGTTGATTGGAAAAATCCGGCGCACCTACAACAATGTAGGGCAGTTCTGTATGCGCCAAACAATTGGCCACATCCTTTGATACAACCGATGCGTGCAGAATCACGCCGTCCACATAGGAACCTTGCAGCAGTTCATCAAAATGCCGCAAAAGCTCAATGGCCGTGCTGTGCTGTACAATGAGACCATAGCCTTTTTCAGAAAGCGCGTTCTCCACACCTGCCATGATTTCAAACAGATGCGGATTATCAAATCCCACTCCATGCTGCATTTCTGCCAGAAAAAGAATCGTTTTGGTCGCACCAGTGGCAAAACTTTGTGCGCGGCGATTCGGCTGATATCCCAATTCCTTGATGACCGCATTAACACGGTCACAGGTCTCTGGTGATATAGAATATGACTTATGTAGTACCTTGCTGACAGTCGCCTTGGACACACCTGCGGCTTCAGCCACTTCTTGAATCGTCACGCTCACATTTTACACCCCCTGTACGAATATGGCAAATCCCATTGGTGCAAGATAGTTGCTCTCTGCCTCATAGCCCTGCTGCCACAAAATCCCCCCTTCCATTATAGGAAGATCAGCAGATGTGATTTGATTGTTAAGAAAAACCGTGATTTTTTCCTTTTCATCAGCGCGTTCATAACCATACAGTCCTTTTTTCTTTCCAGCCTCAATGGTATGGTAGTCGCCTCTGCAAAGGGCAGGATGTTCCGTTCTCAGGTGCATCGCCTTCTTATAAAAGTCTGCTAAGGCCGGCGGCTCCTGCGACCATGTCATTTCATGGCGGTACTCTGATTCCAGCAATCCATAAATGCCACGCTCATCGCCATAAAAGACAGACGGAATCCCTGTAAAGGTCATCTGGAAAAGCACAGCGAGTTGCATTCTTGCCGGGTCTTTTTTGCACAGTGAATAAAAGCGGCTCACATCGTGGCTGTCCAGTAGATTAAGCTGAGCATACAGCACTGGAAGTTTATACCGCATCCTCATATTGCTCACACGGGCATCAAATTCCGCCGCATCGATGCTTTGCTCAGCAAAGAAACGGCGGCAATGCTTGCGAAAATCGTAATTCATGGTGGAATCGAAAATATCGCCGTTCAGCCAGTGCTGGGCGGTCTCCCAAACTTCTCCAATGAGGATGCACTCTGGCTTTTCCTCCTTCACCGCTTGCCGAAATGCGCGCCAGAATCCATCGTTGATCTCGCTAGCAACGTCCAAACGCCAGCCATCAATGTCAAATTCTCGTACCCAATAGCGCCCTACCTCGCAGAAATAATTCTGCACCTCTGGGTTACAGGTGTTGGTTTTGGGCATCATACGCTCATAGCCGAAGCATTCATAGGTCGGATAAGTTTCAGGATTTTCCGGTCTCTCCACGGGAAATTGAAGATGGTAAAACCAGTTTTTATATTTCGAGGTTTCACCATTACGCACTACATCGTCAAAGGCGAAAAAATTCCACCCTACATGATTGAATACGCCATCAATAATAACACGCATTCCCCGTGCATGACAGTCGTTGACCAACTGCCGAAAATCCTCATCTGTGCCGAAGCAGGGATCGATGTGATGATAATCCAACAAATCGTATTTATGGTACTCCCCTGCTGCAAAAATCGGATTCAGGTATATGCAGGAAGCCCCCAGTTCCTGAATATAATCCAGATTCTCAATCACACCGCGCAAAGTTCCACCAAGTTTTCCGTGCGTAATCTGGCCGTTCCACTCTTTTTCAGATGGCTTTCCTGAAATAAAGCGATGACTTGTGGCGAAACTGTCTGGGAAGATATTGTAAACCACTGCGTCTTGCGCCCATGCTGGCGGTGTTGCAATGTCTGCCGGATGATTAAACGGAAGTTGGTAGTATTCCGAGCGATCATCTACGCAGTGATCTGTAAAAAAGTCGCCATAATACAGCAATTTCTGTGTTCCATCATCGAGTTCAAAATAATAACAGATGCGCTTATAAGGACTTTCCAAGATAACTTGGAAGTAATCAAACCATTCGTCTTGCGCCTCAACTTGCATCTCTACGGACGAGAAAATAACCGGTGTCAGACGGCAGGCACGATCCGCATAAAACAGCGTGCAGTGCTTTAGATCATCACGCCCGGCACGCAGCCGAAACACAACATGGTTTGGATCGATCCCGTGTGCCTGCTGTGACATCGGGATATGTTGGATGGCTTCAAATTTCATTGTGTCATCTCCCATTTTGAGGCAATCAGCCCTTGACACCACCGGCAGTCAAACCGGAAGTCATATGACGCTGTACTGCAAAGAACACAATCAGAATCGGCAAACTGACCACCAGGGAAGCAGCTGCAAAAATAGGCCAGCTTCCGCTCATTTCCGTTGCCTGCAAAGAGTACAATCCGGCTGCGAGTGTATAATTCTCGGCACCTGTCATAAAGGTCGTTGCAAAGAGATATTCGTTCCAAGCATAAATCAAAATCATAACCGCCGTGACCAAGATGCTGGGACGCGCCAACGGAAGAACAATACGCGTGACAAGTTGGATGCCGCTTGCGCCGTCTATTTCCGCTGCTTCCTCGATTTCGCGCGGTATCGTATCAAAGTATCCTTTCATGTTCAGTAGAGCAAACTCGGCCATAGTTCCCGTATAAATCAGAATCAACCCAACTTTGCTGTTGATCAGTCCCAGAGGGCGCAGCAGCGTATAAATCGCAAACATGGAAAGGACAGAGGGAAAAGAGTATAGCAGAACCAACTGTTTCAGAATCGGCTTGCGCCCCTTAAAATGCATCCGGGAAAATGCATAAGCAGCAGGGATTGACGCTGTCAGTGAAATAAGAACCGTAACCACCGCCAGCGTCATACTGTTTTTGAACCACAGCATGACGGGTTCTTCAGTAAAAACTGCAACATAATTTCGTAATGTGAAGTTCTTTGGGATAAAGCGAAAATCAGAGCTTACAAGGCTGTTGTCTGCATTCAAAGAAACTGACAGTGCATACAAAATCGGGATCAACGTGACGAAACAGATCACGATGAACAAAATATGCAGGCTGACTTGCTGGACTGCCTGTTTGAGCATACGCTTTTGGTGTCTCGTCATCCGTTACCCCTCCTTTGCTTTGCGGCTGGTTGCCATCGAGAACAGAATCAAAATGACAAAAATCAGGATAGAGATTGCAGAACTGTATCCATAGTTGTTTGTGATAAATGCATTCTCGTAGGCATAAGTCAGGATCGTGTGAATGTTAGCACCTGTTTTTGCGCCTGCCTGCTGTGTCAACAGGTACACCACATCGAATTGTTTGAAGGTTGTAAACACTGTGATCAACACCGATGGAGCAATGATTGGGCGAATCGCAGGAATCGTAATAAAGTATGCCCTTTGGAACCAGTTTGCACCGTCGAGGATTGCACTCTCATAGCAACTATGATCCACAGCTTGCAGGGCACCATCCATAATCATAATCATGAACGGTAGCGCCAACCAAAGGTTAACAACTGTGCAGCAGATAAATGCTGAAACATCATTCGCTAGCCAGCGTACTGTTGCCAGTCCAAGCTTCTGCATCCACTGGGTCAGCAAACCAAACTGCGAATTAAAAATACCTGTTTTCCAGAGCAGAATCGACACATAGCCCGGCATAGCCCAAGGAATCATAAGCAGAGTCTTGTAGAACCGCCTCCCCTTAAAGTTCTGTATATTCAGCAGACTTGCCAGCACAAAAGCAATCACCAACTGCAGTATCATGTTTAGTGCAGTCCACAGTATAGTACGAAGCAATGCTGCTAAAAAACCGGAGTCGAAAACGAACAGTGCATCTTTATAATTCTTCAGCCCTACAAACGAGAAGTTGAACCAATGGTAAACGTTCATGTTTGTAAAGGAGATGTACGCTGTGTACAGGATTGGGAATACAACAATCAGCAAGATCAAAAGCAACGAGGGGGCACTGCATAAATAAGCCCAGAACGTTTCTCTTTTGTGATTTTTCATAGTGCGGCCTTTCCGCATCACTGCATCTGTTTGATAAGACTCTCTGCCTGCTTCTGGGCAGCCTGTGCGCTGCTACGGACATCTTTTCCGCTCATGTTAACATCCACCAGCAGATTTTCTGTAACTGTCCACATAACGTCCATTTCAGGCACATTCGGCATAGGAACCGCATCCTGTGCCGTATCATACATAGCCATAACCATATCGTCACCACTGATGGCAGGGTCATCATAGCAGCTCTGTTTTGCAGGGGCACAGCCACTTGCTTTTGCCATAGCAATACCAACAGAATCATTTGTCAGCACCTGCAAAACCTTTGCGATTGCATCGTGCTTGCGCTCGGCTGCAACTTTCAGCACATGGACACCCTGCACACCGGAATACGGCGCAATTTTATTGCCTGTCTCATCCACGGTAGGCATTGGCGCAATACCTAAATCAATGCCGCTCTCACGCGCTGTAGGAACCAGCCACGGTCCACCAATGGTAGAGTGCGCTTTGCCCTCGCGGAGCAGCGTGTTCACGGTGGAATACTCACCTTCTGTCGGCATAAGTTCCACAAACTTTTTGTGATATTCCAGTGCCTTGATAGTGTTCTCATCATCGAGGCCGGGTTCGCCGTTTTCGTTCAGAATGTAACCGCCAAATGCATGGAGCCAACCTGCAGCGTAGTACGCCGTGCTGTGCTGTTCCACAAAGCCGTAATGCCCGCCCTTCGTGTTTTCCTGCATATACTTGTACAGTTCTTCTGTGGTCGAGGGCACCTCGTCATCACTCATATAGCGCCTGTTGTACATATAGAGCAGCGTTTCAAAGTAAAGCGGAAGCTGGTACACTTCTCCCTTATAAGTAGCAGCCTTAACGGTCATCGGAATGTACTGATCCAAGGTACTCTTATCGATGAAATCCGTTATAGGTGCGAGAATGCCCATTTCGGCGTATACGCCGATTTTATCATGTGCAAAGAAGTACATATCGGGGGCAGATTTCGGATCGTTGCCGACCATCTTCAGCGAATCAGTCAAACCGTCTTTCTTTTCCAGTTTTACCACGATATCCGGGGCAAGCGTATCTAACTCAGCTTGTAGTGCCTGCGCGACTTCATCTTCTTTGTCGTGCCAAATCGTGATGGTAACCGAGCCATCTGTCTGTGAAACATTACCCGTGCCGCCCGACGAGCAACCGGTCATCAGCAGCGATACCGCCACACATACACTTAAAAATCCTGCTATCAGGCGTTTCATGGAATACCTGCCTTTCTAATCATATCAAATAAGGAGTACGGGCCGTTCAGCCCGTACTCTATATTTTTCTCTGAAGATTACTTTTTCTTTTTGGAAACGACCACGCCGCCTGCCACAGCAGCAATCACCACAACAACGACAATTGCAATCGGCATTGTGTTGGACTTGGTTTCTGCAGGTTCCGCTGCAACCGTAGGCTCACTCTCTGCAGCAGGAGCCTCATAGGTAACCTCTGCATTTTCTGCATCGGTTACTACAATCCAAAGATCCTTTCCAGTGTCCACACTGAGGTCACTGGTCTGAATGCCGCCCTCATTGGCATTCACGATAATGCTGTTAACCCAGCCGGGAACAGAAAGCGTCAGCCAACCATCTTCCCCCTCCTGCAAGGCTTCGCCCGGCCAGGAAGAGAATGCGTTCGTACCGTCCGGTGCGGACCATGCCCACAGATGCGGTTCGCTCCAGTCGGCAGGAGCCTTTACATGAACGGTAATATCTTCTGCAACAGGAGCATTCGGATCATTGTAAGTAAAGTCGGATGTACCATCCTCAGAAACTGTAACCCACACCTCGGCCGCATCGATGGAGATATCCTCCGTCTTCGCATCACCACTGTTGCCGTTGACAATAATGCTATTCACCCAAACGGGTGCACTGGCAGTATACCAGCCATCTTCACCTTTGGTCATCGCTTTGCCGGGCCATGCATCAAATGCGTTCTTACCATCCGGTGCGGACCATGCCCACAGACAGACATCCTGCCAATCATCGGGAACCTGCGCATGAATCTTAAACTTTTCTACATACTCTGGTAGATCTCCAGTAGTCTGTGCATCATAACTGATTTCTACATTTTCTGCATCGGTCACAGTGACCCAAGCATTTTTGCTTTCCAACTTATAGTCACCAGTCTGAACTGCTGCTTCGTTCGCATTGATGATAATGTTGTTTGTGGTTTCAGGAATCCAGCAGTAATACCAACCGTCATTGTTGCTGTCTGCTTCCATCTCGCCACCGGGCCATGCATCAAATGCATTCGTGCCATCGTCTGCCCATGCCCACAGATGCGGGGCCGACCAGTCAGACGGAAGTTTGGCATAAATGAGCATTTTTCCATCGGATGCTTCCTCTGCAAACGCAGTAATCGGCATAAGCAGACACAGCATCAATGCCGCCAGCGCAACTGCAAACAAGTGTTTTACTCTGCTCATATTTGTTTCCTTCTTTCATAAGGTAAAGAGTTTTCGAGATTTTTTTGATGCGCATCCCTAACATCTACAGAGTAGCACTCCCAATCACTAACGTCAACAAAGAAATAGGGAAACGGTTTCCTTTCAATTTGTGCACATTTCATTATGGATTTTCAATTTAAATGTGCAACCTGCTATTATTTTTCGTTATTTTTGTTTTCTTGTAATCATATTGTAACTTCTTCAGCATTCGGTTTCCCTTTTGTTTCCCATCTCATTTTTGTGCACTGATACTAGTTTTTTCAGTACTACACGAACGGCAGTCATAGTACCTTTATCAAATATCGAGCTTATCAGAGTGGTGCTACCTCGGCTCTCCATATATTTCATAACGACAGCTACAGTTGCTTCATAATTACTTTCATGCATAAGTAAAAGACCGTCCACCTACCGCTCCTACGAATACAGCAGATGGATGGTTGCTGCACCTATATTTTTCGTCAACAATAAAGCCGCTGACAGTCTGTCTCTCGCAGAATCCACCAGCAGGCTCACGATTCTTCAATACTCCCAGACGCAAAAATGGCACCTGCTTCTAAAAAGCGGGTGCCATTTTTCGTCATTCAAGGCTCTTATAAAATGGTGTAATTGTGGTGTAGTAAGCCGTGCAAAACGCAAAATTTTAATTTAGAATCGTTATTATTTTGCATTTTCAAAGATATTGCCGTGGCAAACAAACAAGATCTTCTTCATCTTACTCTCCCAGCACCTCGCCCAGTGCCAGAACAGCGTTGCGGACGCACTCCGGGCACGGGCACAGCGGTGCGCCGTTCTCTATCCCCTTCAGATCCTTGCAGATGGTAGCACCGCACTTTTCCTGAAAGTTTTGCAGCAGTTCCTTGGAAATGCGGGGTGTGCCCTTGCCGTCGGTGACGATGCCCGCCACCATCACAGCGCCGATCAGTGCGCCGCAGGTGCTCTCCATGCAGCCCATGCCGGCGGCATAGCCTGCGCCCAGCTTCATCAGGGTGTCGGCATCCACCGGCAGCTTATCCTCAAATGCCTCCAGCACCGCCTGTGCACAGTTGCACTGTCCAGTAGCTTTCCATGCGGCAGCCTGTGCCGCCCGTTCTTCGATGTTCATTTTACAGTCCTCTTTCTTTGATGAATCGTAGTTTATTCGACATTATCATAAAATTCCTGTAACACTGTTGCCAATTCCTCCGGAGATTCTATGTTTGCTTCATGACCTGCTTTCAGAAGTTCATGGAAGTGGGAATCGCTCAAATAACTGGCAAGTTCCTTTGAGGCTTTTTTGTTTGCGTTGTCCTTTTCCCCACAAACGATCAATGCCGGACAGGACACCTTACATAACGAATCCCTGAAATCCAATTCCGTCATCGTACCGCACAAGCTGATCACATCTGCTTTCTTGAATCCAAATTGCTTGAACATTGTATTCGGCATAAAGCGAAACAGCATATTCTGGAACTTCAATAGCTTTTCAGGCATTTTATATTGTGCTGCAATTAGCACCAGTGCCTTTACTTTATTCGGATGGTCTATCGCATAATTAAGTGCCAGAACAGCGCCCAAGGAAAGCCCGCACAAGACGATTTCGTCATTTTCCTTGTCGCACTCTTCTGAGAATGCAGCATACAGTTCCCCATAAGTGGCCGCTTTGTCCTCCAGCATCTCTGCCAAACTCAAGCAGACGCTGCTGTCCGAGACCTTCGTTTCTTTTATTACTCTGTCCCAACTGTCTGGTTTTTGTCCCAACCCATGCAAGTATAAAAACTTCATCTAATTTCCGCTCTCCTTCACACGTCCTGCTGCTTCCTTTCCAGCGCTTCAAAGTGATACCGTGGCTTTCCCCTGCTCTTTTTGCCGTACTCGATGGCCTCTTTGGGGCAATAGCAGATGCACGCCATGCAGTGGGTACAGTTTTTGCCCCAGACCGGCCTGCCGCTTTCCAGATGGATGTTGCTCAGCGGGCACAGTTCCACGCACTTACCGCAGCCGATGCAGGCGTCCGTTGCCCGGAAGGCATCGGCTTTTACAAAGAAGCGATAGAACACCGGGTTCACCGGGCCGCTCATAAAGCGGTCATAGAGGTTGTCTCTCGGCGCAGGAAATTCCTGCCCGGCTTTGAGCTGGGTCAGCACCTTCTGAAGCGCAGGCTCTGCCTGCTCCACGATACTCCGGGCCTGCTCTTTTGAGGGTGCATTGAACATGGCAATGTAGTTTTCCGGCATGATGATCTGGGCAGTCCCCATATAATGCAGGTGTTTTTGCGCCGCAAGCTGCCGGTTATAGCCTGCCGCATTGCCGATCTCGCTGCCGCAGTCCATCACAAACCAGATGCGCTCTGCCCCGGTCAGCGCGGTCTTGCCCAGCCACTCCGACACCACCCGGGGGATACGCCATGCGTAGGTAGGCGTTACCAGCACAACGTCACGCCCGGTCTGCACCGGGGCGGTATTCCCTGCCTTGATGCAAGCGTTCAGGTCGTAAAGCGGCATCTCCAACCCTTCGGCAATGCGCCGCGCCAGATACCGGCTGTTGCCGGTTCCCGTAAAATAAAGTACCATGGCCATTTCCTCGTTTTTGCGTGTTTTTTAGATGTCTGTCCGCCCGGCAAACTGGAACTTAGCAATTTCTAATTTTTTTGACGTTTCGGTTCATTAAATGCCTGCCAAAGTGTTTATATAAAAATGCTTTTATCGCAGACATTTCTTGATGGTGTGCTTTTAGCAAGTCATCAGGCGAATCATAGACTCCAAAATCTTGATTAATTCCTTCACTCTGAATATATGTATTATTTCTATCAAAATCTATAATTAGATTTTTGAAGTCTTTTACGGCTACACCGTAACCACAAAATGCACCTTTACAATCACTATTTTTTTCCTGTAATTTTTGTAAATACTTTTTATCAAGAATAAACGCCTCTAACTCATACCATCTATCCTCAAAGTAAACTTCAACCCAACTATGAAATACATTTTGTGGTGCATTTTTATAGACAATCCCTGTCATTGCTCCCTTTTGTAATTTTTTATCAATGGTGAATCCATGTACCCTGCAAGGAATATTGCATGCCCTTAGTATTGCCATAAACAATGTTCCTTTTGTATTACATTGTCCATAACCATCTGCCAAAACCTTTGATGCAGGAACATTATCATCAATATTATATCCAAACAATATTTCATCCCTAACAAAATCATAAATCGATTTTAAGCGTTCAAATTCATTTATATTTTTCCATCTTCTTTCCCGAATTAACTGCTGTATGTTTGCGTTGGAATAATTTAACATTTTTGTTTCTTTTAAATATTTGTCCATAATGCACCTTCACAAATTCCGAGTTGTCGCTCTCTGTATACCATGCCTTCTCCCCGCAGAAAAGCATGGCGAAAAACAAAAATGTCCCCGGAGGGCTTGTGCGTATGTTTTTCCAGCGTTTCCAATCTGAATTTCTCAGAACAGAATATCCTCCGGCTTGAACTTATCTTTTTCGGTAATGGGGCGGATCACCTTGCAGGGCACCCCCGCAGCGATGACGCCGGCGGGAATGTCATGCGTGACGACGCTTCCCGCCCCGATAACCGAGCCTGCCCCGATGGTAACGCCGCCGCAGACGGTGGAATTTGCGCCGATCCAGACGTTTTCCTCCAGCGTAATGGGTGCCGAGGTGCCAATGCCGTGGCTGCGCTGCTCCGGGTCGATGGCATGACCGGAGCAGGCAAGGCATACGCCGGGGGCAATAAAGGCACCTGCTCCGATGTTTACCGGAGAGGTATCCAGAATGACACAGTTATAATTGATGACCGCCAAGCCGTGGGTATGGATATTGAAGCCATAGTCACAGTGGAAATCTGGCTCAATGCCGGTCATGGGAGAGCAGGTGCCCAGCAGGGTCTGCAGGATACTGCGCCGCTTTTCCTGTTCGTTAGGAGCGGTGCGGTTGTACTCCCAGCACAGTTGCTTTGCACGGTTCTGTTCCTCCGTGGGGGTGTTTTCATAGCCGCTGACGTAGGCGGCAGGGCGTTTCATAATATCCAGAGCGTTCATCGTGTTTGTCCTTTCCATACAGTGTTTTTTCAAGGATTATACCACATTCTCTGTCGGTGTGTAATAGGCTGCTTTTCCTCATTTGTTTGTCCGCTTGATCTTCTCCATCGCTTTGCCCTTAGCCAGCTCATCCACCAGCTTGTCCAAATAGCGGATCTCCTTCATCAGCGGCTCTTCGATGCTCTCCAGCTTTACGCCGCAGATGCTGCCCTTTATGAGCACCCGGTCCGGATTGAGCTGCGGAGCATCTCGAAAGAAATCTCCATACAGCGTTCCATTCTGCACCGCAGCCTCAATTTGCGGGGCGCTGTAACCCGTCAGCCACCCAATAATTTCATCTACTTCTGCCTGCGTCCGCCCCTTGCGGACTGCCTTTGCCACCAGCATAGGATATATTTTTGCAAATGGCATGGCATATACTTTTTCAGTTTCCATTTCCGTCCCTCCCTCAGGTGCGTCTATGTGCAATGTATACCACGCTTCCGGACAAAAAATGTGCCGCCACCCGCAGCGTCAAACATCAGCCGGGGGAATTTCCAGTCTGACAAACCGAACGTTATCCGTTATGAAATATTTGCAACAAATTCTTCTATCAAGCGATTCACCTGTTCGGGTTTGTCTGTATTGGAATTATGCCCCGCTCCTTCTATCCACGTCAAAGGAATTTTCGTGTTGCGATGCCATGCTTTGTTGTACCGTATACACGAACCAGCGTGATCTTGTGTGCCGCATATCAGCAACACCGGACACTTGATCTCATACGGCAGGTCCTTCTCCATAGCCGCTGCCAAAATACGAAAACCATGCCCGGCAATTTGTGCATAGCGTTTCTGATTGCCGTCATAAGTCAGCATTATTTCACGCATGAGATTTCTACCGTAATCAGACGTGGCAACGCCTTCCGACCCCGATTTCAGAAGCCATTTCCACGGATAATGAGCATATACCGGTTCCATCCGTTTCAAAAGCCAGATCTCAACTGCCGTCACATAGCTTCGTTGCAGCGGCGCAGAGTCAATGGAGACAAAACCTGTCATTTTGTCTGGGTAAAGCTGTGCATAAGCCTGTCCAACATATCCACCCATAGACTGCCCGATAATAACAGGCTTTGTAATTCCTTCCTGGTTTAAGATCTCGTTCAGCCATTTTGCCTTGTCGAACAAATCAAAATCAAACCGAAACGGCCATGAGGAACCCTGTGCCGGTGCATCCCAGACGATAACATTGTATCTGTTCTCGAAATACTGAATCTGCTTATCAAACAATCGATGGTCTGCCGTCAATCCCGGCAGAAAAACAAGCGTAATTGCATCCGGGTTTGACGTACTCACCCAATAGTGGATCGTTCCGCAGCGAGTCTGATATGTATGTTCCTCCATTGAGCTTTCCTCCCATAACTTCCGAGTTGTCAAGTTCAGTATACCACACCAAATGGCATTGTAAAAGAGAGTATGTATGCCGCCCGCAGGCGGCAAAAATCAGTCTGGGGGAAATTCCAGTTCGGCAAACTCTGCATCTGTCAACAGTTTCAGCTTTTCGATGACCTGTTCGGACAGTTCCCGCAGGGCGGTCTCATCGGGTATCAGGTAGCACTGCATCAGCCGCAGTTCGTGGATGAGCCCCAGCCGGGTGCCGGTGTTGTAGAGCATCATCAGCATGAGTTCCTCATGGTTAAAGTTCATGTTCAGCCCTCGCTTTCCGGCAGACCGTGGGATCGCACTCCGGGGCATCGCACTTCTCCTTGAGCGTTTGCAGAACCGAGGTGCGCTCCGACTTTTTATCCAGAAACCCCGGCAGCTCTTTGAAGCCGATGCTGTCCACATAATGCGCTGAAATCTTCCTATCCTGATTCAGCATGATCACATCGCTGACCGACAGGCTGTGCCCATGGTAATCCGTCGGGCGGGCACAGTTGAATTTCTGGTACAGCTGTTCTAACAGTTCTGCCTGTGGAACGCTGCGCTTTCCTTCCGGGAGGTTGCCCCGGTAAAGGATCTCGTAATTTTCAATGGACGGAGCGATGTTCTGCTTATTCAGATAGCGCATGGCGGCAAAGCGCAGCGCAGGGTCTGCATCCTGTTGCAGCTGCATGACCAGATACCTATTGCAATTCTGACTATTTGGAAATATACTTATAAGCATCAAATTATTTCACTGTATGGGAGGATATTATTATGGCAAGACCCAAGGGAAGCAAGAATAAGGTCCGTATTGTAAAGGCCAGCGTTGATTATGCAGCCGTCGTTGCAGAAAAGACCTCTGAAAAGGAAAAAATTGAATCTGAGGTTGCTACGCTGACTGCAAATCTCGATGATCTGAAAACGCAACTGAAAGTCAAGAAAGCAGAATTGAAAGCCGCCACCAAGGAACTTACCAAAGCCGAAAATAAAAAAGCTGCCGCCGAGGCAAAGGCAGCAGAAGAAGCAAAGAAAGGCGAAGCAGAAGATGTGCTGAAGAAGCTGCTGGTCAGCGGTATGACGGCTGAGGAAATCCTTGCCAAACTCCAGTAATGCAATATGGGGGCAAGTAAACATATCTGCCCAAACTGCGGGCGCAAGATGAAACAGCAGTTCACAGGGCTGCTCCATTGCAAGTGTGGGACAAGCTGGAAACGTGACATAGGTTTCTTTGAACGCACTCTAGATATGATATTTGCACTGGAACGCAAAAAGGTTGGCTGCAAGGAAAAGCAACTACCTGTAATACGGTACAAGTAAGAGAATGTCCACCGGCTTGAAGCTGGTGGGCATTTTTGCTGTTGTTGGGTATTGTCTAAGAAAGTATTGCGTTTCGAGGTTGAAAGAATATAAGTGTAAAACCCGGGTCAGTTTTAAGTATAAATCAATAACGTGAAGAAGAAAATACAAATTGATTCATTGTTCTCCTTGATAGATCGTATGTAGTAGTCCTTTATGATCTTTTCCTTGGGGAGTGTCCGTAATATTTCTTATACGCTTTATAGAAATTGCTGTTACTACCATACCCCAGCATAGAAGCGATGATTTCATTCGAAAAATTAGTTCGTGAAAGCAGGATCTCCGCACGATTCATGCGGGATCTAGTTAATATCTGAGAAAAAGTCAGACCAGTTTTTTCTGGAAGCAGCTTTGATATATATACAGGATGATAACCAAAATGAGCTGCCGTCGAAGATAAGGATGCGGAGTCTGAATTCGCATCGATATACGCTTCGATTGATTCAGCAAGCGATAGCTTTTCCGGAAACTTTTGCCGTGTGTATTCAGAAGAGACAGCCATGCATAGTGAAGTAACCAAAGGTTTGATGATTTTCTGCGTATCAGCTGTTTTTCTTGCATATTCCAGGATCAGAATACCCAAAAGTCGCCAAATCAGAGATTCCTTGGGGATAGGAAAATGAAGAAATTCATCCGAGAATTTGTTCTTTTCTGGTTCAAGGAAAAATGTGAGCATAGTTGTATCAGAAGAAAAGATACTCAGAAATTGTTTCAGGAATGCTTCCTGTCGGATCAAGATACCGATGATGATCGTATCTTCATCAGAAGCTACTTTTGCCGCATATCCGCTATACGGCTGCCCGATATAACAATCTCCTTCATGTACCAGGATACTACGGTTGTTCTTTTCATTGCGGGTTTCATAGTCTCCGTGGAAAGCAAAATGAAGAAAGAAAAAATCCTGTCGGTGAAAATCCTCATTCAGTGATTTTCCCTTAAACAGATTTACCATGACATCTTCATTTCTGTCACCAAGAAAGTGAGAGACCAGATCTCTAGTACCAAAGCGTTCATCCGGACGAAAGTCCCATTTCAATATAGGAAAATTCCTTCCGAGCTTATCCATAGCTTCAAGAATCTCATCATCAAAAGTAGCGATCACTGTAAAACCTCTTTGTTATATTAATCTCAAAATATTAAATAACGACACCATTAATATTAAGGTTCGGTGCTGTAAAAGTCAAAGCAATATGGTTAAATTCAAGTATCAGTTAAAACTTGAAAGGAACGGTGATACAAATGAACAAAAGAAAATTAGGACCTCTGGAAGTCGGTGAAATGGGACTTGGCTGCATGGATTATTCCCATGGTCATGGTACACCACCAAAGAAGGAGGAGAGCATCCGTTTGATGCGTCTTGCACATGAGCTTGGCTGCACACTTTATGATACGGCAGATGCATATGCAGATGGCTTGAATGAAATTCTTGTTGGTGAAGCGCTTAAGCCCATCCGCCACGAAGTGACGATCATTACCAAGTACAATCCGGAAATTCTGCCGGTTACAGATTCTTCAAAGGGAACTGTAAAAGAGCAGATCGAAGCAAGACTTGATGCTTCTTTGGACAGACTTGATACAGATTATGTAGATGTGTATATGATGCACCGTGTTACAGATGATGTGCCGCTTGAAGAAGTTGCTGGTTATATGGGCGAATTCATCAAGAAGGGCAAGATCCGTACATGGGGCATGTCCCGTGTAGATGCAGACCAGATCCGCAGAGCCAATGCAGTGACACCACTCGGCGTAGTGCAGAATGAAATGTCTCTAATGGAGAGAAGTGATCTCCAGAATGGCGTCATCAAGGCATGTCATGAGCTTGGAGTTGGTTATACACCATTCATGCCTCTTGCAGCAGGGTTCCTCACTGGTATGATCAAGCCGGGTATGACATTTACCGGTGATGATGCAAAGCGTTTCTCGGATCGTTTCTCAGATGAATCAATCAAGAAGAACCAGCCGATCCTTGAGGTTCTGGACAAGGTTTCAAAGGCAAAGAATTGCTCGTATGCGCAGGCTGCACTTGCATGGCTTCTGTACCAGGATGAGGTGATCGTTCCGATTGCAGGTGCTATGAAGGAAGAGTTCCTGAGAGCAAATATGGACGTACCGAAGATTCAGTTTACAAAAGAAGAAATGGAAGACTTCGACGATGCAATTTCCAAGGTCACAGTTTATGGCAAATGGGATGAATCAGCCGTTTTCATGCTGAAGGATGCATTGAAGAAGGAAGGCTACGACGCCGAAAAGGTTCTCGGTATCAAGAAAAAGAAGTAATATTTAATCATATGAAGAGGAAGTCAGTGTACAGATTTTATGTGTATTGACTTCCTTTTTTTATAATCCGTCACTTTCTACCACCCCCCGCCAAAACGTTTTTCAGGCCGGAACGATATCCACCATGATTGTGAACTTCCTAAGAAATTAACTCTCGTTCGGGCAAAATAGTTTCTACTCAGAATCATCTTCCGGATCATTCTTCAGAAACTCCATGATCTCGTCGAACGACCTGTTACTATTGGAGATTGCGTCCAACAGCTCCTTCTTGCGGATCTCATCACGCTTCTTCTCGAGGCGGTCCAGTTCCGCTACATCAGCATCGTATTTGTCCTTGTCTTTGAATACGAGCTGCTTCTGCCGTGCAATTTTCTCATCAATCGAAATACTGCGTCTTGCCATCACGATGCCTCCTGCGTTGTCATGTCCTGCAGATCATCGCTGATTGCAGTCGCCTGTTCGGCGATATTCCTGGCGGTCATGTTGAATGCCTTCAGGATTTCCTTCTGAGTTTTTGTCACTGCATGGTCTAGCCGATAGCTGTGATCGGGCTGGCGTATGAGTTCGATTTTTTCGAGCTCACGCAGTGCCGCAGGAACGGTCATGTAATTGAACTTATCATCGAGAAAGCCATTATACCAGCAATGCCCAAAATGAAAGTGCCAATGCCTATCAATGTTTTTTGGACATCCATATCGAACCTCCTTCTTAACTCCCCCCAATTATACCATATAATCACTGTCCGTTAAAGAGATATGTACGCCGCCCGCAGGCGGCAAAAGTCAGTTCGGGGGAAATTCCAGCTCGGCAAACTCTGCATCGGTCAACAGTTTCAGCTTCTCGATAACGCCCTCCGACAACTCCCGAAGGGCAGTTTCGTCGGGCATCAGGTAGCACTGCATGAGCCGCAGCTCGTGGATAAGCCCCATTCGGGTGCCGGTGTTGTAGAGCATCATCAGCATCCGCTCTTCATGGTTAAAGTTCATGTCCATCCCTCGCTTTCCGGCAGATCGTGGGATTGCACTCCGGGGCATCGCACTTCTCTTTGAGCGTTTGCAGAACCGAGGTGCGCTCCGGCTTTTTATCCAGAAACCCCGGCAGCTCCTTGAAGCCGATGCTGTCCACATAGTGCGCTGAAATCTTTCCATCCTGATTCAGCATGATCACATCGCTGACCGACAGGCTGTGCCCATGGTAGTCCAGAGGGCGGTCGCAGTTGAATTTTTGGTACAGTTGTTCCAACAGCTCCGCCTGCGGAACGCTGCGCTTTTCTTCCGGGAGGTTGCCCCGGTACAGGATCTCGTAATTTTCAATGGACGGAGCGATGTTCTGCTTATTCAGATAGCGCATGGCGGCAAAGCGCAGCGCAGGGTCTGCATCCTGTTGCAGCTGCATGACCAGATAGCAGTCGTGCCCGCTTTGCCGGAATTGCTTCATACGGTATGACTGTATCTCATTTCGGTCTGCAAGTTTCTGGGTAAACTCCTCCTGAGTGAGCGGGATGCAGTCCTTGTTCCGTAGGTTGTGGGTGTACATAATTTCGTCCCGCACTTCTTCGATCATCAGTTCAGGTGCGTCAATTTTTCCGCGCTCCAACAGGCAGCAGTCGCCCTGATAGAGCGCATACTTCCATGCGCCGTCCTCTGCCTGCACGGTGAGATAATAGTCGTATCCCAGATTCCATGCCCGCTGCTCCTGCTGCGTTAAAGGCTCCGGCTCCACGATGGCATGGCTGCGTGCCATGCGCTCTGCAAATTCGCAGATGTGCTGCACCGAAGAACCGATCTTCATGTGGTAATCATTGAGATATTCGACCCTCTCGGAATGCTGGTGCCCATCCGGGTAGGTTATCTGCACAACGCCGCCGTCCGGCACCCGGAACAGCTCGTTGTACATTGGGTCGATAAACCGCACATCATTGTCTGGCAGAGAGCGCGGGGCCAGATTCCTACGCCTGCGAACCCCGGAGCGAAACTTCTCCAAGGTGGTGACAGCGACATTCTGAATCCTCCCCACAGGCTCGTCTGGATGCTCTGCCAGATAGTAAGCACGGGCGGTCTCGATGCGCCGCTGGGTGTTGCCCAGAGCCTCCCGTGGAATCTGCCCTTCCTCCACCGGGAGAGGGCTGTTCTTGTCAAAGACCTCATACCCGACACCTGCGAGATTTTCCCGCAGATGCAGATACGTCTGCTCGTTGAGGAGGTAGACTGCCTCGTTGTCCTTTATTACGGCATCATCCTTCATCAGCAGCCCCCATTCTCAAATTCCAGACTGAACTTGCTGCGGCCATCGTTCTCACAGGACAGCAGCACGGTAGCATTGTAGGTCTTGCCCTTGGCACTCTTGCAGTCCTTCAGCCGGACACGGCCATCCCGCAGCAGCTTGTCCGCCACATGAGCGTCCAGCCGCTTGCCCAGACGCTTGAAGAACGCATTGTCCTTCC
>OQWI01000422.1_pt1 | contig 19522 bp, 21 predicted proteins | sample 1691551 | NCBI WGS metagenome assembly OQWI01 (sample SAMN03418259, study PRJEB22391) | human gut metagenome | biome: human-gut; feature: organic feature; material: feces | host: Homo sapiens | place: Tanzania | collected 2013-01
CTGATTCCTATATGTGTTCCTTGAAATCCTTTACTTTAAAATTCGACTTTGATGTCATCTAAAAAGAGCATAGGTTTCTCTCCTCCGTTGTTTGTCTTGTTAACTACAATTCTGGAGCTTCCTATGCTCTTTTTCAATATTTACTTTTGATTATCCCACATTTTTCCGTGATGAGGGATAAAAAGGAATAAAAATTTTGAAGTTTTGATTCCTTTTTGCTATTTATTTGTTTTGATGTTTATTTTTATTTAATAATTTCCCTACCACCAAACTGCTCAAAAAAGCCGCAAGCAAAATCCATGGTAAAATTCTTGCGTCGAAGCAGAGTAGGAGAAGTACGGTTACTGCAAGAGGTTTTCGCATTGTAACACCGAGAAGTGCTGCGGTAATTACTGCTGCGCAAAATGCGGTATCAAGTCCCATAAGTAGGGCTACACCAAAGCCGATACTCACTCCGCAGAAAATAACGGGGAAGAAATGACCGCCTTTCCACCCTGATTTAATGCAAACATTTGTTATTACAAGTTTTAATAATCCTGAAATTATTAGTATCCACGGCGCAAATTCTCCGATACCGTTATTTATCTCGTTAATGCTGTCTTCACCCGAAAACATTACAAGCGGAAGGTATGTACCGAAAATTCCAAGAATAATTCCGCCGAGTGTGGTGCTTATTATTATTCCTAAACTGCTCAAAATTTTATCAAATAAAATTTTGAGCAGTTTTTCTGATATTATAAATAAAAGTCCAGCCAAAGTGCCGAGAAGTGCAAGAGGAATACCCCATAGTCTTTCAGTATTTGTAATGTTGTATTCGCCTATTCTCGGTAATCCCATACTGCCGCCGAAAGCTTGATTCAGTAAAAATATTGTTCCTGTTGCAAACAGCACAGCTACGATATTTGAAATTAATTTGCCTGTGCGTATATCGGTTGCTTTGTCTTGGGTATCTAATTGTTCTTCATTTGCTGCGGCAAGACCGAAAAGCGGTGCATAAAAAATAGCCGTTAATGTGGCGCTCACACCTGTTTGCATAAGTTCGGGTATCTTACTTTGTGCATTCTTCATATGATTGCCTGCCCAGTAACAAAGTCCGACAATAACTCCTGTAAGTCCTGCTTCCGGTCCGATACTGCCGCCGAAAAGCAGTGGAATAAGTGCGGAAATACAAAGCAACAGCACTTTATTGTACGGATAAAATTTATCTTGCTTAACTTTTTTCATTACTTCGTCAAGCTCGTCGGGGACTGCTTTTGAGATTTTTTGATATATTCCAAGCAGTATTCCGCCGATTGTACAAACTGCAAGAGGATAATATGTAAAATTAATATTTGACGGAACAGTTTCCCATATAAAGCTGATTCCAAGGCTCATTAATTTAAGAAATAGCCATACTATACAGGCTATTACCGCACCGCTGAACCCGCAAAAAAGATAATAGATGAAATTATTGGCAAGTGTACTTTTTTTCATATGTTGCCCTCCGTATTAAAATTATATGATTTCTTTTGAGTGTTGTAATACGCAATTGTGTCTATATTGTCAAGTATAAATTGTTGGACATTGCTGTCATATAAAACGACTTTATATGAACCATACATACCCAAGCGTTCCTGAGTTGTGATGCCGAGTTGAATACCGTTTTCAGTTGGGATTTTATGATTTTTACCGTTTTCGTCTGCAAAATATTCGAGCATATTAATTTTTATAAGCCAATTAGTTATGCTTGTTGTTTTAATTCCTTTCATTTCCTCGGTATCAATCAAACTGTTAAGCTTTTTGGTAATTTCGGTAACTGTAATTGGGTTATCATCAAAAACATAATCTGCTAATTGCTGCGGTGTAACAGAAAAGGGAATTTTACTGTTTTTCTTTTTTGCGGATTGTTGTTATTTTCAATTAAATTTCTAAGTACATCGGAAACATAAAAAAGACATCTTGAAATATGTATATTATTTATAGTATCGTTTTCTGACGCCAATTCATTGGTTATTGGATTTATTCCGTTGGCGAGTTTGTCAAGATATGATTTTGCTTTTAAAAGTTTTTCATTTTCGTTCAAGTTAATCACCTGCTGCAGCTTTTATTAGGTAGTATGTATTTAAAATTATACCATATTGATATAGAATATTGCAATTAATTAGAGAAAAAATATCGAAAATTTAGCTAATATGTTATATTTATGTGCTGAAAGAAACTTTGTTGTGAAACTATATAATAGCTATTATTGGTGATGAAAGTGCAATTCAGCCTAAGTGTTTTGTTTATTAGGTCGAGAGATGTATTGCAAATTGAGATAAGCGAATATTTAAACATAATTATATTTTATTAGATAACTATGATAAAACGGTTGCCGAGATCGGACAGTGGTATAGACTATGATTTATAGCATTTATATAAGATTTTTATATCGCAATAATTTATTATGATATAAAATAATATTGTAGATGATATGACCTCTAAAAATAATAAAAAATTTTAAAAGCACTCTATGATTTGCGGAACTCCTGATTGGTTGGTATTTGTTTTCACTCTCTTATGGGCAAGGATTGCTACTGTTTTTGCAAATAAAGCTGAACCCAAAACTTTGTGTAATATAATCAAATTTGATTGTAGGTTTTCTTGCAAATTAACAATGATTTTGTAAAAAAATGCAAAATAGTCAAATTTATATTGGATAATATGCATATATTAAGGAAAAATGACAATTTATTAGTTATATTAACATAAAATCATCTTTTTTGTTGATATATTGAACTTTATGTGATATAATTATGAAAAAGTGTAGTGTGTAAATGTGTGCATATATTAAGAGGTATTAATTATGAACAGAGAAAAAACAATTTACAATAGAATAATTAAGAGATTTTTAGATGTTATATGCTCTTTTATGGCAATTGTATTTCTCTCAATAGTTTATTTACCGATTTGTGTAGTTATAAAATGTACAAGTAAAGGCCCGATTTTCTTTAAGCAAAAGAGAATCGGAAAAGATAAAAAATATTTTAATATACTTAAATTCAGAACAATGAGAATTGATACTCCGAAAGATTGTCCTACTCATTTGTTAAAAAATCCGGAACAATATATCACTAAAGTAGGTGAATTTCTAAGAAAAACAAGTTTAGATGAATTGCCGCAAATTTTTAATATATTTAAAGGTGATATGAGTGTTATAGGACCTAGACCTGCACTGTGGAATCAAGATGATTTAATAGCTGAAAGAGATGAATATAACATTAATAATTTAACCCCCGGGTTGACCGGTTGGGCTCAGATTAACGGAAGAGATGAACTTCCTATACCTGAAAAAGTACAGATGGACAAGGTTTATTATGATAATTTGAGCTTTGCGTTTGATGTTAAGTGTTTGTTTATGACAGTTGTCAGCGTATTTAAACACGAGGGAGTAGTAGAAGGCGGAACAGGAGCTATGAGTGATGAGCAATAAGAAAAAGAAAATTTTGATTCTGACTAACCATTCATATATGCTTTATCGTTTCAGGAAAGAGTTAATTGAAGAGTTGATGAAGAATAATGAGGTAATATTAAGTATGCCTTTTGTCGGTCATCATGAAGATTTTATGAATATGGGTTTGCACTGTATAGAAACAAAAATGGAGCGAAGAGGTATAAATCCTTTTACCGATCTTTCTTTAATTAATTTTTATAAGAAAATGCTAAAAGAAGAAAAACCCGATTTAGTTATAACATATTCAATTAAGCCTAATATTTATGGCGGACTAATGTGTTCTAAGCTAAAAATTCCTTTTTATGCTAATGTTCAGGGGTTAGGAACAGCTTTTCAAACAAAGGGTCTAGCACAATTTGTTACTTTATTGTATAAAACTGCTTTTAAAAAAGTACAAACTGTATTTTTTGAAAATCAGGTTAATGCTGATGAATTTACAAGCAGAAAAATCATACAACCTGAAAAAGAAACCGTATTAAACGGTGCAGGCATAAATTTAGAAATATATAATTACCAACCATATCCGCATAATAAACCGCCAAGATTTTTATATCTTGGCAGAATTATGAAAGAAAAGGGTATGGATGAACTTTTTGAGGCATCGGGGAAACTGCACAATGACGGCGAGAAATTTATTCTGGATTTAGTTGGCTTTTTTGAAGATGAGTATAAAGAAAAAGTTGACCGACTTGTTGAGAAAGGCATAGTTGAATTTCACGGCTTCCAGGAAGAACCTCGACCTTATTATGCAAAAGCAGACTGTGTAGTGATGCCCAGTTATCATGAGGGAATGAGTAATGTCAATCTTGAGGCTTCTGCTACCGGCAGACCGGTAATTACCACAAATATTCCCGGATGCAGAGAATCTGTGGAAGACGAAATTACAGGTTGGCTGTGTGAATCGAAAAATGCAGATAATCTTTACGAAAAAATGAAAATGTTTTTAAATACAAATATTACTACTCGTGAAGAAATGGGAAAGAAAGCTCGTAAAAAAATGGAAAAAGAGTTTGACAAAAATTCGATTGTGAAACAAACTATAGCCGCATTAGATTTAAATTAAATGTTTAATATAGATTGTTGGAAGGATTAGTATGATAAGAGTATTACAAATTGTAACATATATGGGCAGAGGCGGTCTTGAAACTATGATAATGAACTATTATAGAAATATTGATCGCAATAAAGTTCAGTTTGACTTTCTTGTTCATCGTCAGGAAGAAGCTGATTATGATAAAGAAATAGTTGCTTTGGGCGGTAAAATTTATCATATGCCAATGTTAAATCCTTTTTCAAAATCTTATTTTAATGCTTTGGATTCATTTTTTAAAGAACATAAATATGATATTGTACATTGTCATTTAGATTGTATGAGCGCATACCCTCTAAAAATAGCCCAAAAAAATGGTGTAAGAGTTAGGATTGCTCATTCACACAATAAAAGTCAAGATAAAAATTTAAAATATCCGATTAAATTATATTCTAAGAGATTAATTCCAAAGTACGCTACACATTTGCTTTCTTGTGGAAAAGAGGCAGGCGATTGGATGTTTAACGGAAAGCCGTATACAATTTTAAATAATGCAATAGATGCCCAATCTTATCGTTTCGATAAACAAATTCGTGAAGAAATGAGAGAACAACTTGGCTTTAACCAAGAAGATTTTGTTATCGGCCATGTAGGCAGATTTAATCCTCAAAAAAATCATAATTTTATAATTGATGTATTTAATTTTGTGCATAAAAAGAATACAGCGGCGAAACTGGTGCTTGTTGGTACAGGCGATGGACAGAAAGCAATTAAAGAAAAAGTAGAATCTCTTGCATTATCTGATAGTGTTTTATTTTTAGGTAACCGAACCGATGTAAATAAAATTTTACAGGCTATGGATGTATTTCTTTTTCCGTCACTTTACGAGGGTTTGCCACTTTCTATAATTGAAGCTCAAGCTGCCGGATTACCATGCGTTATATCCGATAATGTTCCACCAGAGTGTATAGTGACTGATTTGATTGAAGCTGCTTCTCTTGATGATGCGTTAGCTAAATGGGAAATAGTTATAACATCCCAAAAGAGTGTAAAACGAAAAGATACATATGAACTAATAAAAAAATCAGGATTTGATGTAAAAAGTAATGTCTTGGTATTAGAAAAAATGTATTATACAGATTTATCTTAATTATTTTTAGAAGGGATATATATGAATAAAAAGGTAGTTTTAATTATTCCTTATTTCGGTAAAGTACCGGATTATTTTAATTTATGGCTTAAGTCAGCGGAACGAAATTCTGATTATACTTTTTTTATATACACTGACCTTAACTTTAAAGTTGATGAAAATTCAAATGTTAAAATTAAAAATATATCATTTGATGAGTTAAAAGAAAGAATAAAATCTTTATTTGGAAATAATATTAAGCTTAAAAGCCCATATAAATTATGCGACTACAGACCTGCTTATGGTGTGATTTTTAAAGACGATATTACTGATTTCGATTTTTGGGGATTCTGTGATATAGATTTAATTTTTGGAAATTTAAATCATTTTATTTCAAATGAAATATTTGAGAATTATGATAAGTTGTTTTATCACGGACATTTTTGTTTGTTTAAAAATTGCGATAAAATGAATTATCTTTTTATGAAAAAATATGAAAATGTATGTGATTTTAAATTTGCATCACATACAAATTATAGTTGTCATTTCGATGAGAACGGAACAGTTAGTTATGCTTGTGAAAATGAAATTGATATAAAACAATATTTTAAATGGTGCTTTTATGATGTTCCTTATAATTCGTATAAGTTTGTAACTATATCAAGTCAATATGAAAAATATGCTTATTGGAATAACGGAAATTTATTTATGTGTGATGCAGATAATAATAAGAATGAAATAATGTATATTCATTTACAAAAACGAAAAATGTCTAACTGGTTAGATATTGACGAAAAATGTAATTCTTTTTATATATTAAGGGATGAATTTCTTGATACGAAAAACGTAAATATTTATGATATATTAAATTTTATTGATATTAACAGACAAAACATTTTTGATTTAGAAACTAAAAATAAACGAAAAAAACAAATACTTGATAACATACTATCAGGTGCACTGATTGCTCGATTAAAATTTTTTAAACAAAAATAAGGAGAACATATGTCTACTTTAACTGTATTTACACCATTATATAACAGAATAAATACTTTAAAAAGAACTTATGAAAGTTTAAAAAGACAAACATCCAAGGATTTTGTTTGGCTGATTATTGATGACGGTTCTACTGATAATCCATATGAGATTATAAAGGAATGGATTAAAATTAATAATGGCTTTGAAATAAAGTATGTTTACAAAGAAAATGGCGGTATGCATACAGCGCATAATACGGCTTACGAAAATATTGATACCGAACTTAATGTTTGTGTAGATTCGGATGATTATATGCCATATAATGCGGTGCAATTGATTATTGATTGTTGGAATAAAAACAAAAATAAAGGTTATGCCGGTATAATTGCACTCGATTTTGCCGATTCAACAAAAAAAGTAATTGGCAAAGAATTGCCAACAGACAAAGAAAGCACAACCCTTATGGGGTATTATAATAATGGTGGCTTTGGTGATAAAAAACTAATTTACCGTACAGATATAATAAAACAAACGCCTCCATATCCTGTGTTTGATAATGAGAAATATGTTGCACTTGCATATAAGTATCATCTGATTGATGAAAAATATGAATTAAAAATACTTAATGAATGTGTTTGTATTGTTGATTATCAAATGGACGGTTCGAGTACAAATATGTACAGACAATATGTCAGAAATCCAAAAGGATTTGCTTTTTGGAGAAAAGAACAAATGAAACACAGTATAAATACCAAACAAAAGATAAAGGCTTGTATTCACTATGTTTCAAGTTCTTTAATAGCTAAAAATAAACACTTTATAAAAGAATCACCGGAAAAGTTTTTAACAGTATTAAGCATTCCGCTTGGATTTCTGTTAAAGATAATCGTTGTAAAAAAATCAAAATCTTCTTATATGAAGGTTGAAGGGATTTAGTTAATGAATGTATTTGTATATACAACAGTATTAGTATTAATATTGTTTTATATTGGCAGAAAACCGCTTGATAAAAATTTTACAATTGAAACCGAAAAGACTAAGATAAGAGATACAAATACATTATTTTTTATTTTAGGAACATTGTTATTAGTGTATGTAACAGGACAAAGATTTAATTTTGGCGATACTATAACATATTTGAAAGGCTTTACTAAAGCTATGCCAATTGATGAGTGCATATCTTCTTTTTCAATTGGAAACGAATGGTTGTTTCAGTTTTATATGTCATTCATACATACTTATATATCTACTGACCCGAGAGTTTTTATTGAAATTACTTCATTAATAACTATTTTCCCTTTAATGTATTTTTTATATAATTATAGCGGTGATTTAAAATTTGCTTTTTATATTTTTATAATGTCCGGCTGTTGGGAACATTCAATGAATGGACTGAGACAGTATTTGGCTACTGCAATAATAGTTGCGGGATTTCAACTTTTAGCGAACAGAAAATGGTATTTGTTTTTACCGTTAGTATTTATTGTTGCTCAAATACATACATCGGCATATATTTTTTTGCTTTTGTATTTTATAACAAATACAGAAGCTTGCGGTAAAATGACAAAATTTATTTTAGCTATTTCAATATTAATTGTAATTACATCCCCATTGACAGGAGGATTTGTTGATAACCTGTTATCGGGATCGGATTATGGTGATAGATATTCCGGACAAGAATGGAATTACAGCATAAATATCTTCAGAGTATTGGTAAGTGTTGTGCCGATTGTTTTAGCTTTTTTCAATAAAGATCTAATGAAAAATAAATATAAATATTACAACACTGTATTTAATATGGCTCTGTTTTTCGCTGTATTTACAATGGCGGGAGTGTTTTCAGCTGTGTATGCCAGATATAATTTATATTTCGAAATATTTACTGTATTGCTATTGGTATGGAATGTTAACGAGATGGTAGTTAAATTAAAAATTCCGTGGATAAAAAATGCGGCATATATCTGCTATACATTATATTTTATATATCAAATTGTATTTACTTATGGTATGGGATGGCATACTGATTACCAATTTTTTACTAACAGCTTTGGACAAGTATCTTGGATATAAATTTTTAAAAGGAGCAGTTTATGAATGAGGTTTTTAAATATGATTATTATAGAATGACTGGTAATAGCTATTCTTTTTCTTTTAAAGCTAAATTTAGATTATTTTTATATCATCAACTTAAATTTATGTATTTATGGAGAAAATTAAAAGTAAAAAATAACTGTATTAACAGAGCAAGATTATATAGATTGACTAAAAAATATGGTTTAGAAATTTCACTGTCAGCCACAATTGGAAAAGGGTTATATTTAGGACATCCATACAATATTACTGTGGCATCAGATGTTATAATCGGTGATAATGTTAATTTACATAAAGGATGTACTATAGGCAGAGAAAATAGAGGAGATAGAGCAGGTGTTCCTAAAATTGGTAATAATGTGTCGGTTGGTATAAATTCTACTATTGTCGGTAAAGTCAATATAGGAAATGATGTTATGATTGCACCAAACAGCTTTATTAATTTTGATGTACCTGATCATTCGGTGGTATTGGGAAATCCTGCAAAAATTCATTCAAAGGAATATGCTACAAAATGTTATGTGAACTTTTTAGTTTAGTGTTTTAATACAAATGGAGAGTAAAATGATACCTAAAAAAATACATTATTGTTGGTTTGGGCATGGAGAAAAATCAAAATTAGCAAAGAAATGTATTGCAAGTTGGAAAAAATATTGCCCGGACTATGAAATTGTCGAATGGAATGAAGATAACTTTGATGTGTATCAAAACGCTTATACTAAATATTGCTATGATAATAAGAAATATGCGTTTTTGAGCGATTATGCCAGATTGTTGATTGTATATTATGAAGGCGGTATCTATTATGATACTGATGTTGAGGTAATAAAACCAATTAACGATTTATTAAAAAATAAAGCTTTTGTCGGCTTTGAAGTTAATGAATATATTAATACCGGTATTGGCTTTGGAGCAGAGAAAGACAGTTATGCAATAAAATTAATGATAAATGAATATGATAAACTTTTGGATGGAAAAAGCGGTACAGTAGGTTGTCCTATTTTAAATACAGAAGCTATAAAAAAATTAGGATTGCAGCTTAATGGAAAAACTCAATATTTAAATGGTATAACCGTATATGCTTCGGACTATTTTAATCCTTATGATGCTCCCACAGGAATATTAGAAAAAACAAGTAATACTTATTCGATTCATTGGTTTTCAGCTTCTTGGATGAGTAAAAATAAAAGGTTAAGATGTGCTATTATGAAACCAATACATAGAATGTTAAGAAAGTGGAATTAAAATGGGAAAAAATATAATGAATGTTTTGTTTTCAAGTGATGATAAATATGCACAACATCTTGGCGTAGCAATTTATTCACTTTTGGAACATAACACAGCGTTTAACAAAATTACAATTTATATTGTAGATAATGATATATCTGATATTAATAAACAGAAACTAAATAAAACTGCTGATGAGTTTGATAATGCGGAAATTATTTTTCTGCAATTTAATAAATGGAAAAATAAGCTTCATCTAAATATGAAATGGGATATTTCTATTTCTTCTTATGCTCGTCTTTTTATTGCGGATATGTTGCCTGATGATATTGATCAAGTTTTGTATATGGACTGTGATGTGGTAATCTGTGAATCTTTAGAAAATTTGTGGAATACAGATTTAAATAATAATGTTTTAGGTGCAGTTCAAGATACTGTTAATGATAAAACAAAAGAAGATGTTGGGCTATTGCCGGAGGATAAATATTTTAATGCCGGAATTTTGTTAATAGATTTAAAAAAGTGGCGCAAACAGAATATTGGAATAAAATGTTTAAAGTTTATAGAAGAGAAAAACGGTTCGGTAGGTCATCATGATCAAGGTACACTTAATGGTGTCCTTAATGGGAAATGGTATAGACTTCCGTTAAAATATAATTTGATGACGATACATTATATATTTAATTATAGAAAAAATAAGAAATATTTTAAAGATCATTCAAATTTTTATTTATATGACGATATTGAAAATGCAAAATTGCATCCTGCCATTTTGCATTATGTTCCAAGTTTTACTACAAGGCCATGGGTTAGTAACTGTAAGCATCCTAAGAAAAATTTATATTGGAATATAATTTCTAAAACTTCTTGGATTGATGCAAAACCCGAGAAAGACAAATCAAAATGGTATGTAAAATTAATTAATTTTCGATATAGAAAACTATATTGGTAGGGGTGTAGTTAAAAATGGAAAAAATAACTCTTTTAGACACTGCAGTTGGATCAACAAATAAAGGTGATGATATTATTATGCAATGTGTCAAGGAGGAATTAAAAGATATTATTTGTAATTATTTTACTCTTAGTATACCAACACATTTATGTGCATTTAATACTTTGGAATGTTTAGGAAATCTTCCAGATTCAGCTTCTGAAGTTGCTTCATCAAAATATAAGTTTGTTTGTGGAACTAATTTATTATCTGGCAATATGTTGCATCGAACAAATCAATGGGATATTAATATATTAAATTGCAAACCTATTGTAGGAAGCATTTTGGTAGGTGTAGGTGGTGCACCAAAAGCAGATTGGTATACAAGGAAACTTTACAAAAAGGTTTTGTCTGATAAATATATTCATAGCGTAAGAGATAAAAATGCTCAAAAATTATTAATTAGTTTAGGATTAAAATGTGAATATACAGGATGTGTTACCATGTGGAAACTTACACCTGAATTTTGTAATAGTATTCCAAATGAAAAACATGAAAAAGTTGTTTTTACTTTAACTGACTATAATCGCAATCCGGAGAAAGATATAAAAATGATTGAAACGATAAAAAGGAATTATAAAAATATTTTCTTTTGGATACAAGGTGCACATGATTTAGAATATCTTAAAGAAATTACAGATATAAAAAATATTTCAATAATACAGCCGGATATTAAAGAATACAGTAATATATTAAATGATAGTATTGATTATATAGGAACTAGATTACATGCTGGAATTTTTGCTATGAGACATAAAGTACGCTCTATTATAATCCGTGTAGATTCTAGAATGGATGTAATGTCTGAATGTATTCCCAATAATACGATTTCACGAATGAATATGGAAAAATTAGATAATATGATTAACAATTCAATTGAAACAAAATGCAATATTAATTTTAACGCTATTGAGCGATGGAAACAACAGTTTGAGTAAGTAAAATAATGTTATGTAAATTTCTTAATGAGGTTTTTGTATGAAAAAACAAATATTAATTATACATTCAAATATGGAACTTGGCGGAGCTGAAACAAGCTTATTGGGATTATTGGATTCAATTGACTATTCAAAATATGAAGTAAGTTTATTTTTGTATTCTCATACTGGAGAATTAATGCAATTTTTAAATAAAAATGTAAAACTTATTAGTGAATCAAAAAAATATAAGGCTTTAACAACATCCATTGCTGATGACATAAAGAACAGATGCTTTATTATTGCACTATTAAGATGTTATGCTAAAATAATAAGCAAAATGTCAAATGGAAGTTTACATCTTCCTCATAATTATAAACAATACTTTCATAAATTATGTGTTCGTGATTTACCTCGTATTAAAGGAAAATATGATTTAGCAATTAGTTTTAATGATCCTCACTACATAATAGGAAAAAAAGTAGACTCTAAAATAAAATTATCTTGGTTTCATACTGATGCATCTAGAATAGATTTTTGTGAGAAATTTGAAAAAGAGATGTGGGAAATGTCTGATTATGTAGTGAATGTTTCAGAAAATTGTAAAAATGAATTTGACAAAGTTCACTCTTACTTAAATAATCAATCAATAGTAATTGAAAATATTTTGTCAAAATATTTTCTTTTTAATCAATCAAAAAAATTACAATACGAGATAAGTGCTGATTCCTCTGATTCAATAAACTTATTATCAATCGGTAGATTTTGTGAAGCTAAAAATTTTGATAATGTCCCTGCGATATGTAAACTTATACGAGAAAAAGGGTTAAATATAAAATGGTATTTAATTGGTTATGGCACAGACGAGGAAATTATCAGAAGTAAAATAAAAGAATTTGATATGGAAGATAATGTTATTATTCTTGGCAAAAAAATAAATCCATATCCATACATAAAAAATTGTGATTTATATGTACAGCCGTCAAGATATGAGGGAAAAGCTGTAACCGTTCGTGAAGCTCAAATGCTTTGCAAACCGGTTGTTATTACAAAATTCGCTACATCATCAAGTCAATTGAAAGACGGTTATGATGGTATTATAGTTCCTATGGATAATCAAGGATGTGCAGATGGCATAGCAAAGTTATTAAATAATAAAGTACTTATGCAACAGCTTTCTGAAAATTGTGCTGAAAATGATTATTCAAATTCTCAAGAAATAAATAAAATATATAAAATAATTGATAAATAAAGATAAAGGAAATTATATGAAAATAAAAACGATTACATGTCATGAAGTTTATAATGTTGGAGCCAGTTTACAGGCTTATGCTTTAGAAAAGTATTTGCAAGAACTAGGACATGAAGTGGAAATTATTGATTATAAGCCAGATTATTTGGTTGCATATAAATTATTAGGTATAGATAATCCAATATATAATAGACCGGTCTTACGTGAATTGTATCAACTTGCAAAGTTACCTGGCCGTATAAAAAGAAGATATGGAAAACGAAAGAAAGAATTTGATAGATTTACTCAAAAATATTTATCTGTAACTCCGAAAAGATATAAATCTAATGAGGAGTTGAAAAAAGATTTACCAGAAGCAGATATTTTTTTTGCTGGAAGTGATCAAATTTGGAATACTCTTTTTAACAATGGAAAAGATCCTGCATTTTATTTGGATTTTGCACCGAAGTCTGCTATAAGAGCTTCCTATGCTGCAAGTTTTGCAACTGAGGATATAGTGGAGGAATACAAATCCAAGGTTAGAGAATGGTTGAATAATTTGAACTACATCTCTGTGAGGGAGTCTTCAGGAGTTGAAATTGCAAAAAAATTAACAAATAAAGAAGTCGTCCAAGTTCTTGATCCTGTTTTTTTATTAAATCGTGAAAAATGGAAACGGCTTGAAAAAAAACTAGCTGTGTCAGAACCTTATGTTTTGATTTATGATTTTGACAACAATAAAAATCTCTATAAATTTGCGTTTGATTTGGCTCAAAAAAATGGTTGGAAAGTATATTCTTTTTTAAAAAACAATATGTGTGACAGAAGTTTTGAAAATGAAGGACCAGAGGCATTCTTGTGGCTGATTCACCACGCAAAATTTGTGGTTTCGAATTCGTTTCATGCAACGGCCTTTTCAATTATATACCAGAAACAGTTTGTAGTATTTAATCGAAAAGAGGCTATAAACACAAGGATGAGAGATTTGGTTTTACAATTAGGCATGTCGAGTTGCATTGTACATGAACATATGTCGGTTGATGTAGTTAACATAGATTATGACGCTATACAAAAAAAGTTAAATAAAGAAATTATAAAGTCCAAGCAATATATTGAAAAAGTGTTGGAAAGCCAAAAGTAAAATAATCATATCATATGATACAGCTTTTGAGGAGAATAAAAGTGGTGAGAAAATGAGAAGCTGTATAGAAAAATTATACACAACACAAGACAATATTTGTATCAATTAAGATATTTGGAGTTTTAACAGAGAATATATAATGTGCGATAAAGAGTTTATACAGAATATAATAAATCATATTTATAATAATTGGAATTTAAAGAGAATAGACATGTTTATGAGATGAATCCAGTTATAGAGTATAGAAGTGAGATAAAAAGGCAAAGAAAAAAGAGAAGATTTTAACTAAGCAAGAGAGGGGAGATCCCATTAAGAACAGATTAGTATTATGTTAATAAAATGTAGATTTGAGTTACTTGAAAATAAGTTTTAGATGGAGTTACGAATGACAAGGATAGATAGAGTATCAAAACAAGACTGTTGTATATGTAGAGCTTGTGGAGAAGTATGCCCTGTTGGTGCAATAGAATTTAAGGAAAATTATCATGGATTTAAATATCCAATTATTGATAAATCAAGATGTGTTAATTGTCAAAAATGTGGAAATGTTTGCCCCAATTTAAAAGAAAATTTTAAGGTAAAAGAGGGCTATCCAATTGCTTATGCTGGAAAAAGCTTAGATGATATTAATCGAATGGCAAGTTCATCCGGAGGAATTTTTTATGAAATTGCACAAATATTTTATCATGATGGTTATGTGGCAGGAGCTGTGTTTGACAAGGATTTTATTTTAAAACATATCGTTTCGAATAAGATTGATGTGATAAAGAAAATGCGTGGTTCTAAATATGTTCAAAGTGATAATAATGGAGAATTTGTAAAAATTAAAAATTTATTAAAAGAGAAAAAGGTTCTTTTTTGTGGATGTCCTTGTCAGGTAGCCGGATTGAAGCATTTTATAGGAACAGAAAATGATAATTTATATACTATAGATTTTATATGTCATGGAATACCTGGCCAAGAAATGTTAAGTGAATATATTAAGTTTAGGGAAAAAAGAGCGAAGTCTAAATTGATAGAATTGAAATTTAAAGATAAGAAAAATGGATGGCACAAGTCTTGTTGTTGTTGTTGTTCTTTTGAAAATGGAAAGAAATATTATGCTCCACTTACAGTGGATCCCTACATGAATGGATTCTTGTCTGGCTATACTATGAAGGAGAGTTGTTATACTTGCAAATATAAGAATTCTACTTCAGGAAGTGATATAACACTGGGGGATTTTTGGGGGGCAGAAGTGCTATGCCCTGAAGAGGATGATAACAAAGGCTTGTCAGTGATGATTGCAAATACAGAAAAAGGGAAAAAAATATTGGAAGAACTCTCAATTGAGAGAATGGAAATTCCATTAAGTAGTATTATTAGGTATAACAAGAATTATGCATATGCAACTCCCAAAAATCAAAAAAGTGGGGAGTTTTGGGAAGTGTGTCAGAAAAAGGATTACCAGTATGCTATAAAAAAGTATTTTTGTGAAAAACTATTAAAAAAATTTAGGCGCAAAATGTATTATGGTATCAGATATTTTTATTATAAAATACAAGGCCGAGGAAAACCATTATATTAAACTTATGAAAAATTTGTAAGATAGTTGATTATAAAAATTAGAACAGGAAAAAATAATGAATAAAATAACAAAATTACATATAGCATTGGCAGATTATAGAGAAAGAAAAAAATTGCATAAATTATATTCTACAATGAAAAGTGTTGGAAAAAATGTTCATATATGTCCTAGATATAATATTTCAGCTCCGTCCAATATTATTATTGGTGAAAATGTGTGGATAGGAGAATTATTGTATGCGAAAGGTGAAGGAGGAATAACGATTGGCTCAGGAACAATAATTTCGAGAAACTGTGAAATATGGACTGCAAACCATAATTATAATTCAGAAGATTTAGAAACCATTCCTTATGATTGTCGTTTTGTGAAAAAAACAGTTTCTATTGGTGAAAATGTATGGATTGGAAGCCATGTAATAATTTTACCTGGAATTACAATTGGAGAGGGAGCTGTGATAGGGGCAGGCGCAGTAGTGACAAAAAATGTACCCGCATATGCAGTTATGGGAGGTAATCCAGCGCAAGTACTGAAATATAGAAATATAGATGTTTATAAAAAATTAAAAGAAGAAGGGAAGATATATCTTGATGTGGAATATGATTATGATATTTCATCATTAAGAAAATCTGAATATAGTGATGAAAGAAAGAAGTAGATTACAGAATTCATTTTTTAATTTTATAAGTGGTATGGGATATCGAATGCTAACATTAATTACAGCTTTTGTTGTGAGAACTGTATTTGTGAAATGCCTTAATGCGGAATATTTAGGAATTAACGGATTATATAGTAATATATTATCAATGTTATCTTTGGCAGAACTGGGATTTGGTACTGCGATGGTATATAGTATGTATCAGCCATTAGCTGATAGAAATAGTAAAAAGATTCAACAGTTGATGAAATTGTATCAAAAAGTATATGCAATTATAGGAACAGTAATATTGATTATAGGTTTATGTTTAGTTCCTTTTTTGGATGTATTAATAAAAAATCAGCCTAATGTTGGAGGATTAACATTTTACTATGTTCTGTTTTTGTTAAATTCTGTTGTATCATATTGGTTTTTTGCATATAGGAATGCATTATTGCAAGCTGATCAAAAGGCTTATATTGTTACGAACTATAATAGTTTATTTAATTTGATTAAATCAGTATTACAGATAGCATTATTGCTTATTTTTCATAGTTTTACCTTATATTTAGTAACACAAATTATATGTACGATTGGACAGAATATAGCCGTGGCAATTAAAGTGGATACAATGTACCCTTTTATGAAGAAAAAATGTGATGAAAAATTGCCAAAACAAGAAAGAAATAAAATCTTTAGAGATGTAAAAGCGCTTATGCTATCAAAAATATCTCATGTTGCGTTAAATAGTACTGATAATATTATAATTTCTGCATTTGTAGGATTAGAATGGGTTGGACTACTTTCAAATTTTGTGCTGATTTCTGATGCAATAACATCTATTTTATGTCAAATTACAAATTCTATTACGGCAAGCTTGGGAAATTTCTTTGCTAAAGAAAATAAAAATGAAGGATATACACTTTTTTGTCGTGTGGATTTCTTAAACTTTTGGCTTTATGGATTTTTGATGGTGGCATTAATTACATTATTAAATCCATTTATTACTATTTGGATAGGTGAAAAATATACTTTATGCCAAAGTGCAGTGGTGTGCTTAGCTATTAATTTTTTTATAGCTGGATTTATGAATACATTATTTACATTTAGATCTACATTAGGGTTGTTCACACAAGGGCAATATAGACCTTTGTTGGTGACTGTAATTAATATTGGACTATCAATTGCTCTAAGTTATAGATATGGAATTACAGGAGTTTTAGCAGCCACTTCAATCTCAAGGCTTTGTCTGAATTTATGGTATGATCCATGGTTGATACATAAAAAAGGTTTTTATAAGTCAGTTAAACCGTACTTCAAAAAATGGGTAGAAAGAATTTTATTACTTGGCTTAATATCTGTTGGAATGCTATGGATTTCAAATACAGTATTTAAAAATGGAGTTAGTATTACTTCTTTTGCTTTGATGATATTATTTACTATAGTGCTTCCAAATTTAGTTTTAATAATTGTATTTCGTCGAACAGAAGAGTTCCAATATTTCTATAATCTTATAAGAAAGTTTTTCCGTGCAAGAGTTAGAAACTAACAATATGTGGATACATCAGATAATGTAATTGAGATGACTGTTCGATGATCAGACCCATTAGGAAAAGCTCATCAAGAAAAGTTTAAGAAGTTAAAAAGCTGGAAGGACCGGATACCATTAAGAAAAGTCAAAAGACGGATGTTTATGTTTAGTTGTAATTGGAGAGAAAGAGATATGATATTGGTGATCGAGCCAGTTGCGATACAGTGCAGGAGATAATGAAAAAGAGGGGAAAATAAAGTGAAAGGTTTACAAATATGGGGATAAAAAATATAATTATGACAGACAGAATATTAACTCGTGATGGCACAAAGATGATACAGGGATTATCTGTATAAGCAATGGTAGTTTTACATTTATTTGAAAGACTTGATTTTCAAGGTTTATACTATCCATTGTTGTATTTTATGGGGAAACCTGTTGTATTTTATTTTGCACAGATAAGTGATTTTTGTGTAATGGGTTTTGCTTTTTGTTCTGGATATGGATTATATAAGCAATACACAAAATGTGACGAGAAAAAATATTTTAGTGATCGTTTAAAAGGAATACGAAAATTACTTGTTAATTATTGGATTATACTTATTGGATTTTCAATAGTAAGTTTATTGATAGGAAATGGAAGTAAAATACCAGGAACAATATGGGAGTTTATAGAAAATCTGACCACGATAAATACAAGTTATAATGGAGCGTGGTGGTATTTGTTTGTATATATTGTTCTTGTGATAAGTTCACCAATTATTTTTAGATTATGTAATAGATTACCATGGTGATTTAATCTTTGTGTAGCATTTTGCATATATTGTTCAGCATATTATGTAAGATTTTCAATGGTAGATAAAAATTGGTGCATTACAAAATATGGTGTATTAGGAATGACATATTTTGAATTCTTAATAGGCGCTATGGTTTGCAAAAACGCATGGTTAGAAAAGATTAAATATTGCATAACAGATAAAATGAAAAAATGGCAGAAAATCACAGTGGCATTTGTGATAATAATAGGTCTTTTGATAGGAAATACGTTGATTGTTCCAAGTTTGTTTATTGCACCATTTACTGGAGGAATTGTTATTCTTATTTTTTCAATATGGGAAAAAACAGAATTAATAAAAAATACTTTTCACATTCCAAAAGCAGATGAAATATTAAACTCAGCTTCAGTAAGAGATGCTCTTGAGGCTTTTTCGGATTGGCTTGATATGAATCCTGATTGTTGGGATGAAAATGGTTATGACTATAGTGACTTGGGAAGACAAGCTCAAAAAGTATATGATGATATATTGTACGATAATGTTTATGCTAATAAATCAAATACATAAAATTGTCTTATATCGCATTTTAATTAAAAATGTAAAGTTACACCACCAATTCATTAAAACGCAAATTAAACGATTTTAAACGGCATTTAAAGGAACTGTAAAAAAACAGCCTAAATAAAAAAACGACTGCATTCTAACCGAAAGGTAGGAATGCAGTCATTTTTGTGATATAATTTAATATCAATGAAAAACCATATCAACAAGGTACATAAAACTAAAAAGTTTTCTACATTAAAGGTG
>OQWI01000423.1_pt1 | contig 19485 bp, 16 predicted proteins | sample 1691551 | NCBI WGS metagenome assembly OQWI01 (sample SAMN03418259, study PRJEB22391) | human gut metagenome | biome: human-gut; feature: organic feature; material: feces | host: Homo sapiens | place: Tanzania | collected 2013-01
AGCATACATCCAGAACTTCAAGGCAGAAGACTTGGAGAGCTTCAAGGCATAAGACTTTTATAAGAATAAGATAATTTTAAAAGTCCGTGGGCAATGAATGCTCACGGACTTTTTTTATATAAGATGGCAGCGCACTGCAAAATTTAGATGATGGTAATCCAGATACCTTCCCCCTGATTCTCAGCCGCCTGGATGCGCTTCATCAGACGATGGAGCCAGATGCGGGAGTTCACCACCATACCCTTCAGCTTATTCTCACCCACCAGGATGCAGCCCTGGGTATCGTCGGGATAGTTGCCGGCATGGATACGGATGCCCTCGAAACCGGGAACACCCTGCACATACGGCAGCCACTCCTTGAAACGGGGCGACTTGGTGATGAGCACACGATACGAGCCTTCAGGAATGGCTGTATGACCCGGAATCTTTCTTGCCACCTTGCCGCTCTCTCTACTAAACCGGGCATTCACTTCCCCGGGCTTCAGCGCTATCCCCTTCAGGTTGCGCCACTTAGGCTCCATGGTATCACAGAAGTAGCTGTCATCAGACAACTTCTTCAAGTCGAAACGATGCTCGAAGCTGCGCTTGTCGCCTGCATTCTTGCCCGACAGCACCTTGCGCTTCACATCACCATCAGCCAACAGATACAGTCGGCCGATGGTATAAGTATTCTTCTTCGCTATACGCTCTAAAACTATTTCCATATACAATAGATTTTTTCGTTTATTATTTTCGATAATTCAAGTTTTGCAAGTGAGGGAATTTATAGAAGTTAAAGAAGTTATCACTCCCTACGGTCGTTCGGGAAGTTAAGAGACAATAGTCTTCTAGCTTAAACTTAGGACATTTGTCCCTTAACTTCCCTCTAACTTCCCTCTAACTTCCCTAACTTCCCTTAACTTCCCCACTCTTGGAATGGGTCTTGATAAAAACTGAGTATTTGAGTAACTGAGTATTTGAGTCATTCTCCTTCACCTTGATGTAGCCACGGAAGAGCCAGTTGTTCAGCATCTTCATCGTGCCCTTCGCACTCATCTTATGCTCAACTCTCAAGGCTTCCACCTGCTGATAGTTGAACTCCTCTGGCAGGAATCCCAGGATACTTGCCGGACCTCTCTTGCTCTCCTGATCGCACTCCTGTTCCGCCTTCTTGATGGCATCACCGAAGAAACGCATCTTGCAGTAGAGGTCGTAACGCTCGCTCCAGCGGATGAAATCCTCAATCTCAGGCTCCCACTGGTAACCGTTCGCCACATAGAGCACACATGCCTTCAGATAGCCGATTACGTTGGCACGGAAACTCAGATTCTCATAGACTCTGTCCTGCGACAGACGGGAGAATTCCGCATTCTCATCCTTCAGCACCTCGGCAAGATGAAAAGCCTCCTTGCACTCCACCAGCCCCGAAGCCATACAGAGATTATCGATGTAAGGTTTCAGAGAATTTCTGAAATCCTCATCATAGGTTCCATAGATGGGAATGTCCTCGCCGATCTCTCTTTCGGGGATGGTACAGAAGTTGATACGGGAAACCGGACCATCGGTCAGCACTCGCTTGAAATACCTGATGCCTTTATGGATGGTGGTAGAAGCATTCCAGTTGAAGCGGATGGTAACACGCTCGGTTACACTTTGGGTTCCTACTCGTGTTTGTCCATATAAGTTACCCGGATCAAAGGCAAGGCACATAATGCGGAACTGCTGATAACCGCTACCTTTGAGTGCATCAAACTGGTCGATTTCGTTCAGCGAAGTATAAAGGAAATGTTCCTTGGCTTCAGCGGTACGCATCACGAAGGCTGGGTTGGTCATATCGGCATCAATCTCCTGTATAATCAGATTCTCAGGGCGTTTGCGCTTATCCTTGTTGGCACCCTTACGCATCATTTCATCCTTCCATTCCTTCTCACGCTTCAGGTTTTCCTGGTCGCGCTTACGGATATCCTCCATGATGAAATCGATAGGTTTTTGTACGCAACTTTTACCTGCGCCTGTGCCTGCAAGCAGACAGGTCATCAGGGTAGCTTCGTGCTCCACGTTGTCGATATATCTGAATCTGGTTCTCCAGAGATGGGTAGCGAGCGAAGGAAAAATGGCGTGCGCCACGGCAGGCTGATAGATTTCCGGAGTCTTGGAGATCAGCAGCTCCACCAGCTTCGGCAGTTTCTTCGGCATCGGAGGAGGAGCTGGATAATCCTCGTCTTCACTTTGATCATAGAGATTTGAACCTGAAACATTGAGATTTGAACCTGAAACTGTATGATTAGCACCAGCCATTGAATTCTTCACTCTTCGTTCTTCACTCTTCACTCCTAATGCCGCCTGCTCCGCCAAGGCATTCACGCGAATCACATCCCTCGAAAAAGGCTTGGAGCTGTCCCCATATTTCGAATAGAAATCATGAATCAGCTGATGGCAGTCATTCTCCTGATAATAGCTCGGCATTCTCTTCGCCACCACCCTCATCAGCTCCTCCTCACTCATCACACGAGAAGCGCCAGCACTCATAATAGCGAGCAGAGAGGAGTGCCTGGATCCCACGGTATCAATATTCATCCCCTTCAGTCCTGCGGATTCCTGGAAGAGGTCGAAGGCTATCAGGTTCTTGGCATCAGCTTTCTGAGAACCTCCAGTATGGCTGATATAATCATCATCAGCACGATGGCTATTACCAGGTTGGGCAGGCTGAATAGCAGCGCCAGAAGGAACAGCAGAATGGCTGTCAGTGCCCTGAAATCGATTGTCTTGAACATTTGAATGTGTATTTTGAATTTGAAATATTGTATTAGGAGTCCCCTTACCATCAATCGTTAAGCCACGCTTCAGGAAAGCCTCTCTGCGGGCTTTGATTTCCTCATCCGGCAGAACCCCATACCACTCCTTCGAACGATAAATCTCGGAGTCCTTATCCGTGATAAAGATGATTCGCTCCGGCGTGATGCAGCTTTTATCGTAGGGAATCCCAGCCGCCTCGCAATACGCCTTCTGCGTCTCCTCGATCGTCATGCCCATCGGCATACGGATATCAATATGCAGCTTCTTTCTAGCCGAATACTCCAGATGCAGCAGCTTCCCCTTCCATATCGTGTTGCTGCAGTTCAGCTCACGAGCCTTCTCCAGTGCAGCATCCACATAATCCACATCATCCACATCAATAGTCGTCTGGAAGAGGAAACTTTCAGGATCCGCATCCTCACTAGAGCGGTGATTATTCCTGAATCTGTAATAATGAATCGCACGGATAGGCAACTGTCTTTTCAGCCCCTCCATCGCCTTCTTCACCGCCTTTTCATCACCAGCATCTACGCCGGGAATCGCCTTCTCCCCACGTATCTGCGCAATCACACCCTTCAGCCACGGCTGAACAATCAGGGTGTCATAGACATACAGGGGCTGGGAAGAATTCAATCTTCCCATATTGCCCTTGCGTGCCGGATTCAGAGCCATTACTTGTACTGTTCCCATGCTATATTCTCCTTGAAATGTTTAGCTTTGCCCTTCATTTCCATCATCTCTTTGTAGAGATATTTCAGAATATCCGACTTGTTCATCTCCTTCGGAAAAGAGAAGGAAGCGAACACACGCTGCGGCGAGGTACGGAGGGCGCCATGCGAAGTATGGATAATCTCGGTATAAAGCTTCCCGCCCGACTGAGCGTAAGGTTTGAAGTCGAGCTGGTCGCCATACTCGCCACCGCTGCAGATCATCCTGCCCGGAATCACCTTAGGCACCTCGCAGATGGTCTCCGTATCGTTCCAGGGAGCCTTACGGATAGCTACGTTACCACACTCGTCAGTAATGATACTGGCATCTACCTTCTGGGCGTTCAAAAGCGCCTGTACAGCAGCCTCTGCGGCTGCAGAAAAACTTTTCTTGCTCATATATATTGAAGTTTTAGAAAGAAATGTTGTTAATCAAAAATCTGGTCATTGATGGTCAGGATTCTGCCATTGAAGCGGACATCGATGGGGGTGACTTCTGAATTGTCCGACAGCAGGAAGACTCCAGAAGCACAGTAACAATGAACAAACATTTTGTTGTTCAAACTGTCCTTGATAAATCCCAGCAACCATTTGGCAATCAACTTATCACCACGTTTCTGCGGGTTCACCATATCGGTCACCATCACCTCATCGCAGAAGTTATAATCTACGGCAACGTTTTTCTTTCTTCGGTTAGAGGTCATCATTTCCAAATCAAGGAAGAAGGTTCTGAATTCTACTTCCTTCTTTGGCTCCATCACGATGTTGAAGTTTCTCACTTCACCCTCCGAATCAGCAACAATCTGATAGAGTTCTTCGGGTGTCTTGTCAAATACTCGCTGCAAGTCGCTCATGCAGAAGAAGGTCTTGCCTCCCACAGTCAGCACTCTCATCTTTCCATATTGAGGATGCTCGAAATAAAATGGTTTTATCACGTTCATTATTTGATATATTATAATCGTTGGGGCTGCGACCATCCGCTAAATTCCGTACCAGGAAATGGTACCGGTTTTCCATATACAGAAAAGCCCCGCAACCAGACTTTATCATCTGATTGCGGGGCAAAGGTACGGCGAATTTTTGGTTCCTGCTTGGTAGTCGGTTGGTAGGCTACCAACTGGTATTACCCTACAATTCGCTCCAATTTCTTATAATAAAGCATAGCAGCTTTAGTATCACAGTGCTTCTGATAGGCACTCTGCAAAGCACCTTTATCACAATGCCACAACTCAGCAAAAGGCTTCCACATGCACATTCTCTGCACCTTCCCCGACAGGAATGCGACAATCACGCTACGCTCAGTCCACGACTGGTTCTTCAAGGCATAGGATGCCTTCAGGATGCCAGCTTCTGCAAGCTTATCCAGCAAGTCCTTCATCTCTTGAAAGTCTAAGGACTTTGGCAATACAGGCTCATCAGTACAAGTTACATTAGTATCTTCACTATCAAGAGAATTCTCCATTTCTCCTACCATATTCTCCAAGGCATGAACCTCGGTCATTAATATTTTTATCTGCATTTTCAGGTTTTTGATACCTGTCAAGATTGTTTTCTTGTTGTTCATAATCGAAATTTTATATTAATAAATTCCGACTTTGATGTTTTGTTCCGCATAAGGCCTCACACCGAAATAATACATTTATATCGGGCACCCCCTTCGTAGGAATGCGCTGCAAATATACGACTATTCGGCGAAAGCATTGTTTTAGTTTTACTTGCAGAATTTGTGGACTTTTTAAAGATATTCTTAACGATCTGACAATGAGCGCCTTATCTCATCTATAAAATCCGTAATATCTGCCAATCCCACATTCTTGGCATGCGACAACAGTTGCGCTGCATTTTTTGGTTTTTTATCATTAAACAATTTTTCAAGAATCAGTTCAATACTATCACCAATATTTGTGAGCTTGTCACCTCTATGATCTACCAGCCAGCCAGCTTTCGCCATACCTTCCAGCGCAACAACAATTCTCGTCTTCTTACCTTCACTAATATAAATATTGGAATGATTGATACGGGCATTACGACCCTCCATTTTATGGTCATCTATGATTTTTGAAATGCGTTGCTTCGGGGACTTTCTATTATATGTTTTTCTCATATAATCCTTTATTTCTACATTTTGTTGAGAACAGTACAGACGCCCCACTTTATTAATAGAACGAAAATCATCTCTTGTTAAACCATACTCATCTGGAAAATAAGGATTGTACTCGAGAGAGTCAAAAACGGCACAACTAAAATTTTCCGTAAAAGAAACATAGCTTAGTGCAATAAAAATAGTTTCAGTAGCTGCTAATATTCTAGTCTTGCATCGAATAGAGTTCTTGTCATATTTATCAGATTCATCTTTGCCCCATATCTCTTCATATAAGTTGCAAAGTTGTAAGGGTACCTTTCGCATGCAGAACACAATAGAATCCGAATTCTTTCCAGCCTTTGGTATCATACCTAATATTTTATCAATAAATTTCATGATAAAATAGAAAGCTACTTCAGAACAGTCATCTTCACTCATAGACCCAGCATCTATAGATATATACCCGCTTTGGGCAATATAAGCACAACGAAGTACCTTTTCGTAGTACTTGAATATAGGGTTGACCTCAAAATACTCATTATGAATAAAGAAGAGGTCCTCCTTGCTCAGACCCAATCTAAGCTTCTCTTCTACTTCCTCTCCAAATTCCTCCATCAATTTTTCTGCAGATTCTTCGTTGCTCAGTTTATTTTCTTTCATAAGTTATTTGTTTTTGTGTTAAAATTTTACCTGTTAATACTATGTTTTCAGACATAAAAAAGTCCCGTCTCCAACAAGTGAAAACTCGTCAGAGGCGGGACCTTCATTTATCTTTTGAACGCAAAGGTATAACAAAATTCTTAAATCTCCAAATATTTTTAAGTAAAATATCACCAAAACAGCATTTGCTGCATCTACTCTGGTTGCCTTAGGATTGTCTTTAAAGTACTCCAATACTTTCTTTTGGGTAGTATCTAAATTCTTTTGGGTAGCGATTTCTCTCTTTTGGGTAGTATCGATATCCTCAAATTGCCCCTTTTGGGTAGCAGATTCGCTCTTTTGGATAATTCTCTTAATAATCACCTTAAACTCTTTAGCACTGGCATCATTCTCTAGCTGTATCTCCGGATATTCGGCAAGAATACGCACAATACCAGACCCAATACCTTTATAATATAAGGCATTGGTGGCAAAGGTGGCCATATAGGGATTACGTTGATATGTTTTACCATTGCGTATATCCTCTTCTGTTAGTCCACCAGCCAAAGCTCCAGGACTGATAACTTATACTCTCTCCTTTATTTCTTACAATATAAAAGAGACCTCTTCTCTATTGTAAACCATATTTTCTTTTCAGACGCCAATAGTCGTTTTCATTAATCAGAGCTCGTTTACTACTCTTTTCGAAAAATATATGTCCATGCATCTCTCTGTCATAGAAGTCATACCAAATATTCTTAAATGGTCCCAATTTACCATTGAAAACGCAAGAAATAATCGGACAGTCAAAATATTCATCTCCTTCTTCTTTGATATCTACAATATTTGAGTAAGGAATATTACCGATAATATCAACATTAAGTTCCATACACTCGCCATCATATTTACATTTATCAAAATCGTTTTTGAGCATCCATTCTCCATGTGGATAAATGACGAGTGTTTCAGAAGTCCAAGGAGCTATTTTCATCTGGATACCATCATGATATATATTAAAAGGAAAAGATTTAAACCAGGTGTCGTGTTTTCCCTCTTCATTGACATCAGGATAAACTTCGTCGTATATAGAACGAATTATCACCTTGGAGACTTTAAATTTATCGTAAGGATGTTCTAACAAATGATATCTATCCTCATTAGTCAGCTTTACGAATTTACGCAATAGGCTTTGATTAACTAACTGTTCACCAAGCTTTGCGGCTTCTATTCTTTTTCGAGCAAGCTCTTCTTGGTCTATACTTGAGCCAAAGTAGTTCTCCATTATTGTTTTATACTTTTCTTGGTGTAATTTGGAAGTCAAAATTGATTCTCCCCATATTTCTGCCTTTGAGAATCCTTTAACCTTAGCGTAAGTTTTAAAATCTTCGTGGGCTTCTTTTCTTACCTCACAGGATGATACCACCAATAAGTTTTGCCCATCAGTATCCTTATTCCCTTCAATAATTTTATCAACAATCGCACGAAGTTGTGATTTCTTTAAATTATTATAGCGCTTACATTGAACAAAACATGTTAGGCTACTATCTTTTTCTTTACAATAAATATCAACGCCCTGATCAGCACCTTTTTTGCCATAGTGACGAATATCTTTATACATACCAGAAATATCAAGTATTTCTAAAACCATCATTTCAAACATTGATGGTTCCAAATCTTCAAAATGTAATCTTCGACTACTTTTTCTTTGAAAATCATTCATCATTCAATCAAAAATTTATATATTTAATATATATTATTCGTTCTCTTTATAAATAGCCTGTTCTTTGCAATGTCTAAAGAATTCTTCCTTAGTCTTACAAACACCCCGAAGAGCCCACTTAGGCATACCGAATTTAGCTGGATAATCCAACGATACCCAGTCGCCAACATCGAACTTAATACGGATAGGATATTCTTCGTCTTCTACCCGAATCAAATTTGCCTTAGACACCCTATAATAGCCCTTAATATGACTGCCAAAAGTGATAGGAGCAATGTATCGGATTGTTTGAATATCCTTCGTTTCTTCTATACCCTTCTTGCCCATAACAATCGTGTTGGCATAACCATCAAGAACAGCATTCAAATCATCATTAACTTCTTTATCAATGGTCAAAATCATATATTCTGCATCCTTCGGCTCATCTGAGGTGTAGTACAGACCCTTTTGAGGAATACTCTCATCAAGTATCTCTATAGAAGCTCTTCCTATCAAAGATTCAATGAATTTAACCAACAAATCTCTATTCTCAGCATCCTTTGGACGAAGCGGAAAAGCACCAATATTAACCTCGTCTATTGTCTTGTAAAATTTTGAGACTTCGACATCGACCTTTTCTCCACCACCAGGAAACAAAATATAACCGCCTATGACTTCTTTTTTAAGTTCTGCAGACATATGGTCCTTATAATAAATGGCATCCCTATAGCGGTGCATCTGATTAATAGCATCCTCAGGTGGTGTATCAACACCATTCACTTTGCCGTCAATACGATATTTTGCATCAAAGAGATAAGTCATCTTCATATTTTTCTGAAGGTCATTCTTTGTAAGCTGCAAGACAATATCCGGCTTTTGAGCAACAGTTGGAACGACAAGATTCTCCATGCTGATAGAGTCATTTTCTTGATCAGTATGCTTGGGATTATAGACAAGTTCTGCAAGCTCCACCCCGTCTTTCTTAAACAAGATGCACGAATGTTCTCCCTTTTTAAGATTCCAGGTGAATAAACCGTTCATTTCACCTCGGTTGTGGTGATCCATATCCACATCGTCACCAAGAAGTTCCTTTACAATATGGCTAACCTCTATAAAACACCAAATTTCATAAAGTGTTGCTATATCTTTGGTTTGAAGACGATAGATGCCGTCGTACAAAGAATATGCACGACGAAGAAGGTTCCAGGTTCGATATACCTGACTATAACCGGTTGCTTTCTGCAGCACCATACTTTCCTGATTCAAACCCTTATATCGCCCTATGGTTCGGAAAAAAGGATTTCTACCAAGATATTTCAACGTAGCTAGAACAGAATCCATTTCGCTTTTAAAAGCATCTGATACCCCCTTAGTAGCTTCAATACGTTTTTTTAATGACTCATATCTTGCAGTTATCTGCTGAAGAGCATACTTCAAGAAGCGGTTCTCTTGCGTATCATTACTCTGTATTTGTCGTTCTACACGATAAAGGTGAGCTTGTTCTTTGCGATGTTCTGCCAATTCATTTTCAATAGAAATTGGTATGTGAATTAGCTTATCTGCCCTGACATAGGTTTCAATACTATGCAGCCTATGACGAGGACGCTCAATAATACTCTTGACTGCATTGATAAACTTTTTCTGTTCGCCTGCAAATATATTCCACCATATAAGTTCTGGCGTTTCCCCTTTTTCATCTGGAGTGAAACCATGAAAAGTTCGTCTCAGATAATCAAGAGACAACATGCGGTATTCTTTTTCTATATCTTCTACTATCTGTTTCCAGTGCTCATGATAGTTCAGTTTTGAACTCAACACTTCAAAGCCAAAAGAGAAATGGCGAATCTCTTTTCCAACAGTATAGTTGATAAGAATTTCACTTTTGCCAATATCGTTTTTATAATTTAGGAAACCTGCAAGTATCCCTCTTCTGAAGCTAAAATTCTCATTGTCGCTCTGAAGAGTGCTGCCAAAATCTGCGCCTGTTACATAATCTTCGAACTCAACCCATATTGGGTATTCTGCATTATCAAAGAATACTGCAGGCGCATCATCCCCAAGAGAAAGGGCATTTTTATGGCCTTCTTCATCCATTCTGACTACAGACAACACACCTTCAGACCACGAGTAAGAAGATGTAAGATTCTCAACACCTACATTACTCGCAGCCTTCTGCCAAATGGCATCGAACTTACTACATTCGATGCTCATTGTGAAATCTTGATGTTTAATCGTCAGAAGTTCCATATATTAGCTCCAAAAACTTGTATAACCCGATGAAAGACGTTTCTTCATTTCACTCAATTTTGCCAACGAAATAGACTTGTGCGTATTTTCCGTCTGCTCTTTAGCGAAACTTTCATGACTTATAGCCTCTAAACTCCTTTTTATTGTATTTTCTAGCTCTGTAAGGAATTCAGCACTAACCTTTGTTTCATCGCCTTCTATTCGGGAAAGAATCTTCATATTAGTGATTTCATCCAATGCACGAGCTATAACAAAATCTAAAGATAACTCTTCTCCAGAATCATCCTTATTGTATGGGAGATTATTAACAATATAGAGTAAGAATTCATTTCTTGTACGATAGGCAACCTTGAAAGGTGTTCCTTCGAGTTTCTTATTAATATCTTGCAAATAGTTGATTACCACATCACAAACATCTTTATTCGATTCGTAAACATCAACTCCTTCTACAGCATTTCCAACAAGATGTTCAGAAGAGAGTTTACCGATTTGTTCGTAACGATGAGTTAAGCCACCATAAAGATCGACATCATTCATTTCTATTGTCATTGCACGGTCAAGTACCTTACGGCTGAAAGAGAAGGTCGTTTCATCCATATTCACTGTTCCTACTACAATCAAGTTCTGAGGAATAGATATACCCTTGTCACGGAATTGTGCTCTCAATTTTTCATCATCAGTAAGTTCTGTGCAAAGGTTCCAATACCAAGATTGAGCATTCTGCTTTAGTATAGGATCAGTTACAACGTTCCCTTCCATATCAACTTTTCTTGACTCTATTACACTCAGATATTCTGCAAAATACTGCTCTACTGGGGCAAGATTCATTTCGTCCAAGCATAGGAAATAAGGAACGTCAGGTTCTCCCCAAGCTTTCGCTATAAACTTCAAAAAATCACCAACAACAAATGAAATACCATTACCATCCTGATCTGCGCCAATACGACTAACATAGCCTATCAATTCACTTGAATCATGCCAATTTGGTTTTACCTGAATCATTTCAAAGTTTCTTGGCTTTTGCGCCTCATACTCATTGGAATCAACATCCCAGCAAGCACGTGCTAATTCACGCACAATGCGACTCTTGCCAGTACCTGAGATACCGGCAAGAAGCAGGAATGGTTTACTCTTGATGGCTGTTATATAATTTCGATAAGCCATATTTATACTTGTTGAGAAATCTAATCCCAATTCTTGAATTTTATCCTTAATCGTATCATAATAACAGATTTTACCTATTTCATGCTTAATCTGTGGAACCCAAATCAAGTGCTTGACATTATCAACTTTACATGCATAGAACTCTGTTGTATGTGCAAATATAGCCTCAAATGTAGAACGTGTATTGCCGCTTCCGTCAAGAACACTATCAAATTTGAAAGGTTGGTTAGAATTAACCTTGGAGCACAGTTTCTCCAAAACATCTTTTGACATATTGGCACCCGATTCTGAATTATCAGAGTTGACTCTAACTATTTCTAATTTTTGATCATCTCTGTTTACTCCTATAAGTTTGGCCTTGTTTTTACCACCACTAACATAATCATATAGATTATTTTTTGGTAGCTGGTCAACTAAATCTATAACATGTTCTATTGTCAGTTTCATAATTCTGGATTATGTTGATGAATGTAATCATAAATTGTATTTGCTATAGCATGTGCTGCAACATAGGGAACCCCATTGCCTATTGTCTTGAAGGCATCTGTCAGCGAAATAGTTGGCGGCAAGACAAACTCTGGTGGGAGTGACTGAATAGCCAATGCCTCTGCAGCAGATATTCTTCTTGGAAGATAAGGATGCACATGAACCTCATTATTGCCATAAGCTGCTGTTGGTGAATATCTCCATCTATGAAGCCTTTTATAACATTTACGAGCAACATCCCCCTCATCTTTGGTCTGAAAACGGTATATTCCTGCTCTCGGCTGGAAATACATATCAGCATTAGGGTGATGCATAACATCGTTTCGGTTCCACCAATACTGCACTGTCAACTGCTCAATAATTCCTTCAGGCATATTTGTCATTATACCTTCATGATATGGTTCAACGCCTGGCCATGGAAGTTTTTTAATATCCTCCAGATTGTACAACTTATGATTATCCCAAGGAAAATCCATAAGCATGTTGTCTTGAACCGGCAAGTGCAGCCTATTAACTGCACTCTGATGAAAACCTATCAAGATAATTCGGTCTCTATCTTGCGGAGCTCCATATTCCAAAGAATTAATCAGTCTTTCTGTCAAATAATATCCGTGATCTCTAAACTGCTGTTTGAGTTCTTCAAAAAATTCACGGTGTCTTGCTGTGCGATAAAGCCCTTTCACATTCTCGAACAAGAAGAAATCAGGCATAGCTTCACATATCAAACTAGCATACGTACCGGAAAGACGACCATTATCACCATTTCTACCTCGATTTTTACCGGCAACAGAAAAGTCTGGACATGGAGGTCCTCCAATGAATCCGGTTAATTGATGAGCTTTTGATTCTTCAACCATTGCTTTCAGTGCCGCAAGTCGTTCCTGATGCTCTGCGTCAAGATATAAAGTAATATCTTCTACATGATGTCCGTAAATAGGCATTGGCAAATTCATGTTTTTGCGTGCATACTTATATACATCATTAAAGGCCTTGTGGAATTCATTAACGAATACCACATTAAAATGTCCCTGAGTTTCAAAGCCTAAATCAAGAAAGCCGGCTCCTGAAAAGAATGAGAATATATTCATTTTACGTTTCTTTTTGTACTAATTATACAACAATTAAGAATCCACATCTCTACAAGTACTGATCCGCAATGGTAATAACGTATGTATTCATTTTCTCTTACCCTAGATATAAATAAATGCGACCAATACGTACTTCCTTATGAAAGAGCAACACGAATTTGACATCATTTCGAAAGTTTCAATCGAGAAGTTCATCTTTGCCCAGGAAACAAGGTCCAAAACTGACTCCTATATCCATGACGTTGCATTTCTATTTTATTTTGAGAACAAAGGTACGATTTTTATTTGAAACTCGCAAGAGTTTTCCGATAAAATTTTGAAAATGTTTTTTAGCAGTACGCTAGTAAGCTTAATCCTTATCCTCAGCTTTAGGTGAAAGTTTAGTAAAATGGGATGCAATATAAAAATTCCCCCAAGTTGGGGGACTTTTATATTTATCTGATATTGAGCAGTATAAACTGCCATCTAATACTTCTCTTTCACCTCAGATGCTACGCTTGTAAGCTGACCATGGAGCTGTTTGTATGACTCCCAGACGGTTGAAATCGGAAGAGTTAAACGTGATAGTTCTGATATTATTTCAAAAAAAAAGTTCAATCAGCCCACTGCCTACAACTTCATTAATTCAGCCTCTTTTTCTTTGTCCGGTAATCCCGAAATGTCTAACAAACGCTTGCCAAACTGATTGAGTACCGGATTCTCCATCCCTTCCGTAAGATCAAGAATATCAATAGACAGTTGAAAACACAATTCACTAAAATTTCTGAAGTTTTTATGGTGTTTCTGAAAATCAGCCTTCAACAGCGGGAATGCAGCGACATGTTTTTTAAAATCCTCTACTCTTTGTTCTTCATACAAAAATTTACCATCAGATTTGTTGCCTGAATAGCTATCCAGGCGCTGCTCATACAACAGCTCTGCCAAGTTCAACAGCTGCTCGGTATACAGCATGTCAAAAGAGACAAAGGTATGATGCAAAACATACGGATGGTTGTCGACAATTTCAGAGAAGGAACAACCATGGGGAAATATTGTAAAGCTTTCCAAGCCGAGCTTTGGATGCTCTACAATCTTAGAAAACGATTCAACAAACTGAGAGCGGATAAAATGCTTTACGATATCCATCATCTGTAATGAAGGATCATGAAGGTATCGCTCGTTGTAACGCTGGAAAAAATGACGAGTGAAAAACTGCACATGAATCCATGGCAATACCATGTGTGAATATACAGCCATATTGAGCTCACCCTTATACAGGAAAATACAGCAAACATTAATAACAAGACCATTTTTGCGTGCTTCCTTCTTGTTCCTGCTAAATGGTGTCAGCAGCATCTTGTTGTGTCTGGGGGAGGTCCACTCCACGGTTTTGAACAAGACCTTGCCATCAGGTCGGCTCATGACCTCTTTCATATACTTCTTAACGGGCAGATGGACTTGGTATCTGACTACGTTCTTATAATCCTCTTCCAACTCCTTTGCAATATCTGCATAGCTCATTGTATCCGTTATCATACTAAACTATTTTTTCAGGTGATTTATATTCCATGAGTTCTCACTAAAGCGGAGGGCAGTCTAGCCATGACAGCGAAGACCAAAGAGATCTTCTGCAAAGATAAGCTTTTTCTACGATATATGCAAATCTTTGAGCGTATTTTTGAGAGTCATATTTAGAGTTTTATTTACATCGGAAGAAGCTACACGGAGATTATCTATTGACACAGATACGAACCTGGAATTTGGCTCGGTTTGACTCAATTACTCAGTTACTCAATTACTCAGTTTCTTTCTAGACCCCTACACCTGGAATTTGGTTACAAATTGAAAGTATATTTTTTATATTATATATTTATATAATAATATAAATATATAATATACTATCTATACAAGAAGAAATATACGGGCAGAATAAAACTGAGTAATTGAGTAACTGAGTAATTGAGTACGATTTTTAGAGGGGTACGGATAGAAGATTCATAATGGCTTAAAGGTTTATTTAATAGTAGTTTAGGCTGGATTTCTATGTTTTTCAAGCAACAACTCGATATTTCTCTCTTCTTTATCTTACGAGTTAGGTTTATTAACGTAGTTTCAAATTGAAAGCTGCTGAAAATCGGCCCTTATCACACCTTGAAATTTGGAGGTTCCAGAAAAAAGCCGTATCTTTGCACTGTCGTTCGAAGAAAGGCTGCACTCGGCATAGTTCAAGTAAACTTGACTCTGCGCTCGTTTGCACTTTCTTTGCACCGTCATTCAGAGATAAGGCGCCAATCGGATGAATGATAAAAAACTGAATTAGTAACCATTAAAAATGAATTATTAACCCTTTAAAAACTGATTGATTATGGGACAAGGAACTAGTAAGTATCGTAAGATTACACGTACCCCTCAGACGGGTGAGAACGCAGGTAAGAAGCTCTGGTATGCTACTGCCGTGAGCGACCGTGAGATGAGTTTCGAGGACTTCGTGACTCATATCTCCGAGCACAACTCTCCATACAGCCGAGGCACCATTCACGGTGTGCTGATGGATACCCTCGATTGCCTGAAGCATCTGATTCTGGACGGCAAGAGCGTCCGTTTCTCCGACCTCGGATTGTTCTCCATCGGTATGACTTCACGTGGCGAGGTGAGCAAGGAGAAGGTAACTGCAGCAAGCGTGCAGGGCGTACATCTGATTGTAAGAAACACGAAATCATGGAGCAATGCCGAGCTTAAGAAGCTCACCAAGATCGTGGCATACGATGACTATACCACCGGGGCTGAGGATGGCGGCGGAACTGAAAATACGCCAGGCGGTGGCAATACCAGCCAGGGCACTGGCGGGGAGACCAACAAGGATAACGGCGGAACATCGCAGGGCACTGGCGGGGGTACTGACAGCGGCGGCGACAACTCAGATTCTTCAAATATGGGTTGATGCGGATTACAAATCCGCCGAAACGCCTAACGAAATAAATCACTAATCATTAATCACTAAAAAAACTGCTAATGAAGAAAGAAACCTGGAAAACTGTATTTCAGATAGTAATATCTATCTTAACCGCTATCGCCGCCTCTCTAGGCGTGACGAGTTGCATGTCGTAGAACATCACGATCACTAACAAGAAGTGCCGGCAAGTTAAATCTTGTCGGCACTTTTCTATTCTTATATCATCCACACCAGGGGGCCATAATTTCACTCTATTCAAAGGTCATTGTAAAGGTAAAAAAGTAAAAAGACCAAGGAGCTTGGTACCTTTGCTGCTTTATCTTGGTACCTTTCACCCTAATCAGGAATAGGGATTTCCCCTTCTACTTTAGGGAATCCTTCTCGTTTCTTTTCGGAAGAAAGTAGTACTTTTGCAGGCGTAAACAAGATAATGACCGAGCACTCTTTTTAAAAGGGGCTCAAGATTATAACTTATAAAAACAGTATCGCTTATGAAAAGAAATGAAGTAATGGCGCTCATCGCCACAACCATATTGATGTTTGCCGTATGCCTCTCGGCTTCGGCTAAAGGAAAAAGAAACGTGGAGCGGGGAATGACCAAGCAGGAAGTGATTGACATTCTCGGAGAACCTAAGCTCACCAGTTTCGACATGTATGGGGACAAATGGGAATATGACAAATGTAATTATCTGTTTGGAGATTCCAAGTACATCACGGTCTTCTTCGACAGAAACGGAAAGGTTGTGCAGTATGATACAAGAATCATAGAACCAAACAGCCAGACATCGAATGTACAGCAGCCACAACACCCTACCCCACCCATCTACGATGGAAGATGTGATCCCGATGGCAGAATGGATTACGGCTACAGCCTCGATGATGCTTCCTTCTCCAAACTATATAATAAGGTAAAGCAAGCAAGCTTCAACGACAACAAGTTCGACCTGATAGAAGTGGCAAGCCTCGGCTGCTATTATTCCTGCGCCCAGGTGGTCCGCATCATGAAGATATTCCCTTTCGACGACGAAAAGCTGAAAGCGCTCAAAATGATGGCGCCACAAATTGTGGATCTTCAGAATACAGGCCTCATCTATAAAGTATTCAGCTTTGACAGCGAAAAGGAAAAAGCTGAGGAAATCATCAGAAATAGCAGATAAATAAGGTGATTGATGCGGATTGCAAATCCGGCAGGACGCCTAACGGATACCAGATAACCACAGAATCAAATCCGTGAGCAAGATGCAGCATCTTGCTCACGGATTTTTCTTTTTCCCCTCTCCTTTCCATTTTTTACAAAAATCACAAGGATTGTTAAAATTGAAACTTTATGCTAAACTTTTCCGTCAAAATGCAATCAGATTAATATCTTTCGAAAAAAGAAAACGGGTAAAAAGAAAATTTAAGAAGATTATGAACGGAAAAGTAAAAAACGCAATGGCTGCTCTGCTTCTTGTGGCGGCACCATTAGCAACGCAAGCCAGACAATGGTCGCTGAAAGACTGTATCGACTATGCGCTTGCCAACAACATTTCTCTTCAGAAGACGCAACTTACCAAGGCCAGCGCCCAAGAAGATTATCTGCAGTCGAAAGCTGCTCTGCTTCCGTCGCTCAGCGCCAGCACCAACCAAAGCGTGAACTATACGCCGTGGGTGGCTAGCGGTATCAGCGGTGACGGTTTCTCAAGAGCCAGCATCGACAAGGTGTATTACAACGGAAGCTACTCCGTGATGGGTAACTACACCATCTGGAATGGAAACAAGAACCATAATCAGGTTAAACTGAACCAGCTCTCTGCCGAGGCAGCACAGCTCGATTCGGCTACCCAAGCTATCAAACTGCAGGAACAGATTGCACAGCTCTACGTGCAGATTCTCTACTCTACAGAGGCTATCCAGGTGAACAAGGAGAGCTATCTCTCGAGCCAGCAGAACGAAGAACGGGGCAAGGAGATGGTGAAGATAGGCAAGATGAGTCAGGCTGACCTGGCACAGCTCACTGCTCAGCGGGCTCAGGATGAATTCAACATCGTGCAGGCTGAAAGCAATGTGAAAAACTATAAGCGACAGTTGAAGGAACTGCTTCAGATTACAAGCGATGAAGCTTTTGACATCGAGATTCCGAATACCACCGATGAGATGGCTCTCGTGGCTGTTCCGGCAATGAACGGAGTCTATGCTGCGGCTCTCGAAAACCGTCCGGAGTTCAAGACCATCCAAAACCAGTTGGCACAGAACGATTTGACCATCAAGATTGCAAAGGCGGGCAAACTGCCTACCATCAGCGCTAACGGAGGTATCTCTACCAGCAATACTTCCATGAACAGCAATGGTCTTGGCAAGCAGTTGAAGACCAACTTCAGCGTTGGAGGCGGCGTAGGAGTGAGCATTCCGCTGTTTGAAAACCGTTCTACCAAGACTCAGGTGAACAAGGCGTTGATTGAGCGCGAAAGCATCCAGCTCGACCTGAAGAACCAGCAGACCCAGCTCTACTCTACCATTGAGAACTACTGGTTGCAGGCTACCACCAACCAGAGCCAGTTTAAGGCGACAAAGGTTAGCAGCGAGAGTGCCCAGACCAGTTACAATCTGCTGAGCGAGCAGTTTAAGCTGGGATTGAAGAATATCGTTGAGCTAAGAACAGGAAAGGATAACCTGCTCAAAGCGAAGCAGAACGAGCTCCAGGCCAAATACCTCGCCATCCTCAACATCAATATGTTGAAATTCTATAAGGAAGGACATATTTAAGGAGGGACAGAGGGAAGTTAGAGGGAAGTTAAGGGAAGTTAGAGAGAAGTTAAGGGACAAATGCCCTACGTTTTACGAAAGAAGACTATTGTCCCTTAACTTCCCGAACGACCGAAGGGAGTGATAACTTCTTTAACTTCCCCTAACTCCCCTACCCATTCCCCCTTAAATAAAGTTTTATGATTTTCGAATTAAATTAATCTGATTCACTAGTGTCCGGATAAAATCTCAGAAGAGGTAACCCTCTATATATTGAGACTCCGGACTATTAATACTTAATTCTTTAGTTACTTTGAATATGGAACGGATATCATCTTGCTTAAACAGAAGCGGACCAATAGACTTTGATATTGTATGAAGTGTCTGTGGAATATTGAAGTGTTTCTTCGCTATGATAAGTAGCAGATAATCACAAACAGCAATCCACAACTGAAGATAAACGGCATTCTCCGTAGTGCCATAGAACTTCTTGATATGTAGATGTTGTTTAATCCAGCGAAAGAATAATTCGACACTCCATCTTTCTCTGTAAAGTTCTGCAACTGTCAGAGAATCAACGGTTAAGTTGTTTGTAAGAAACCTATATACGTTGTTTGTTGCATAATCCTCGTATACTACCATACGGAGTGGTTCTGGATATTGTACAGAAGGTTTTAAACCTGTGAGACGTATAAGCTGGTCACTTATCAACCCAGTTGATTTATCAACTTCATATTCCTCTATGATATTGTACAACATATTGTCTTTTGCTCTGGTAACAAAGTATGCATGCTTAAGATGAAAGCACTCGTAAAGTTGCTTGAAAAAGATATAGCCTTTATCCATAAGGTAAAAGGCTTGTTCTTCAACAGGTATCATAGGCATTACCTTCGAATCATGTACAAGACCATTGGTCATGACAATATAAGAAGGTATACTAC
>OQWI01000424.1_pt1 | contig 19485 bp, 17 predicted proteins | sample 1691551 | NCBI WGS metagenome assembly OQWI01 (sample SAMN03418259, study PRJEB22391) | human gut metagenome | biome: human-gut; feature: organic feature; material: feces | host: Homo sapiens | place: Tanzania | collected 2013-01
GTCGGCTGGCATGTATGGCTCAAGAAGAAATACCTCTATCAAAGCGCCAGTAGTCTTGCGGAAGTGCAAGCGTGCCTGTATCACCTTGGTATTGTTGAACACCATAAGCGCCCCCTTAGGCAGATAGTTGGCTATGTTGTAGAATATATCTTCTGACACCTCACCATGCTTATACAAGAGAAGCTTGCTGTGGTCGCGCTGAGCCAAAGGAAATTTGGCTATGCGCTCATCGGGAAGACAATAGTTGAAATCCTTAATATGAATGTGTTTTGTTTCCATTTTCAATTAGTTGTATATCAATACGGCTGCTATTACCGTATATATAAATGTTAATACTAGTACCAATTCCACAATGTCTATATCAGAGAGGCTGTAGCCCGTGGATGTGTATTGTGTAGATATGTAGTTGTTGGCCGGAGCTATACGGCTGTAAACCTTATGGTAAACGATGTAAGATACAATTCCTACCACACCACCCCACAACAATCCGCAAAGGATGTCGAGTGGATAATGAAGTCCGAGATACATTCGGGTATAGCAATTAACGAGCGACCACACGATAAGCGACGTGCTCAATATCTTGCTTCGTACAAGCAAGCAAAAGAATATTGCTATAGAGAACGTATTGGCAGCATGTGCCGAGAAGAAACCATAGTCGCTTCCGCGCATTCCGCCTACCACTCTAACCGCATACTTTATGAACGGATCGTTGCTTGGTCGCCATCTGCCTACAAGTGGCTTCACAATAAAGTCGGCAACGCCGTCGGCCATAACCACACACAGCAACGAGCATCCCAATATCAACAGTATCTGCGCCATTGTCTCGTTGTTCTTGATTACAAGATACAGCAACGACACATATAATGGTATCCATGTGAATCCACACGTGAGGCATGCCATCCACCCGTCAAGAAACAACGAATTGCTGCCATTTAATGCCAACAGCAAATCTTGGTCGAATTGCAATATATTCTGAATGTCTGTCAATTTTCTGCGAATTAAATTGTTTTATACACCTGCTTATCAAATCACCTCCACCTGACTGCGCTTTACCCAGCCTTCCTTGCCATCGGCAAGAATTATGGCAAACCAGTTGCGCATAGTGCGGTCTGTAATTTTAACACTCGTTCCCTCGTGTATAACGAAAGCATCTGAGCCTGTATCGGCAGGTGTCTTCTTTACATTTATTGTTGGTGCCGTAACCACAGCCGTGTCGTGTCGCTCAAGATTCAACTTCTGCTGCCATGCAAAGATGTTGGAGCATACAAACAATACTGCCATCACCATACCGGCATAGAATCCGGTTTTGCGCATCCACACACTTGTGCCAAACAAGAAGAGCAACCACATTAAAAGCGACAACACAAGCGAGCCTATTGCCACACGTGCCCAACCGTCGATACCAAATAAGTTGACTACCGACTTGAACCATGACAAAAAGAAGAACTCGTCTACGGGTGTTATCTTGTCGATTGTCTTGCTGCGCACAAACTCAAGATTGTAACGCACGTCACGATCGGAAGGCGACAGGCGTTGTGCCTTCTCGTAGGCAATAACAGATTGTGTAATATTGCCTAAACGATAATGGCAGTTGCCAAGATTGTAGTAAAGCTCAGCACTCTTCTGCGACTTGAGCAGTTCGTTGTAATCTACAGCTGCCTGCTGATAATTGCCCTTCGAGAATTCGGCGTCGGCATTAGCCTTGGTTATAGCCGAGGCCTGCGCTGGAGCGAGAAATTGGAAGACAAGTGCCACAAGCACAACGATAGTGGCTGTAACGCCACTCTTGCGCTTCGTACCCTTAAGCGAATTTTCTATATCCATAATAGCAATCATTGCCGAATCATAAGTTTTGTTCATATTACCGGCTGGGTCGCCAGGAGCATAGCGTTCAAACTCACACTCGTCAAGAGCCGTGATAAACTTGTCGATAGTGTCTTGCATGATGCCACGCGAAGCGAGCGTGTCGGCTATCATCTCGCGCGACAACTGCTCTACCGGCATGTTCAGGCGGTCGCCAACATAGCCCCAAAGAGCTCGCAACACCTCATCGTAGAACTCGCCCTGATTGCCCTTGAGCATGAGCTTATAAGCCTGCTTCAGGCGCTTTGTAGCTATCTTGTTGGCACGCTTGCCCTTTGTGCCTACCACATCGGCATTGGCGATGGCACGCTTGCGGAACACCATTACTATTACGATGAATACAAGCAGCGACACAAGGATTGTTGCCCAATATCTTATTGATGCAAAGAAGATATTCTGTGTATCAACATATTCTACGGCTCCTTCCTTTATCGACTTTATGTCGGTGTCCTTGGCGTCGGAATAGTCGGCCACACTTGTGTTTTGTCCGTCACCCTTTTCTACTTTTATTGTCAAAGGCTGAGTCTTGATAGTCTTGTAGGCTTCGACAGATGTGTCGTAATATACAAGCGACACTGCAGGAATAGTGTATTCGCCTTGGTTGCGCGGCACTACAAGATAGTCGAAAATCATGTTGCCCTCAATGCCATTGGCTGTAAGCTTTGTCTGGTCGGTAACCTTGGGGTCATACTTTTCAAAGTTTTTCGGGAAATCAACCACAGGCTGCTTTATAAGCTTCAGATTGCCGATGCCTCCAACCACTACACGCAGAGTGATAGGATCGCCTTCCTTAACCGACTGTTTGGTAAACTGTGCCGATATAGAGAACTTGCCTACTCCACCCGAGAATGTGGCTGGCTTCGTAGGAAGAGGATCCACCTGGATGTCAAGTCCTGGTGCCACAATATTGCGCTTTACCTCAACATAACCAGAACCGCCATTGAAGAAAGCCTCAAACGGGTCGACCGAACGGTTCTGCTGAACCACAATGCCCTTGAACGTGATGCTCGGGATAGACAACTTACCTGTCATCTGCGGGAACATTACATATTGGCTCCATGTCACACAACGATAGTTCTTGCCATTGAGCCGCTCAAGATGAAAACTCTTCTGCTGTGGCAGCGGCACTTCCTGAGTGTGGAAACCTGTAAGGTCGGGCATCTTGCCATCGAGCGACGTGAGATCTACAAGCGTATATACCTTATATGTAAGCAACACTGGCTCCTGCTCGTGAACTCGGCGCTTGTTGGCACTCACCTTTACGAAAAGATCGCCTGCGGTAATCTTACTACCACTCGGGCGGCTTGCTTGTGGAGCATCGTCTTCATGCATCTGCGGTGCGCCACCTGCTCCACGACGTGCCGAGCCCGACACCGTGATGCGCACAGCTTGCGAGGCAATAGCCTTACCTCCCACTTTGGCATGGGCAGCCGGAATAGTATACGTTCCTGCCTTATCGGCATAGAGCGTATAGGTGTAGGTTATCGTCGACGAACTACTCGTATGACCATTGACAAACTGATAGCTCGACTGCTGCGAAGTGTATGGACCGGCTATCACCTCAAGTCCCGACGGCACATTACCTGCTCTGAAGCCATCTACATCTTGGGTGTTGATAGTATATGAGAGGCGGAAATTCTCGCCGACAGCCACATGCGATGGTGCCGAGACCCGTATGCCTTGTGCGTTTGCTATCAACGCACTCAACATAAGAACGAGCATCAAAAAGTGTATCTTCTTCATTATCTATAAATATGTAAATAATAATTACCAGTTCTTGTCAAGCTTGCGCGAGCGGTTTTGGCGCATAGCGTCCTTCACACGTCGCTGTGTGGCTTGCTCGTTCTGCATAGCAGCGTTAAGAAGTTGCTCTGCATTGTCGCGGCTCATCTTCTCCTGTTGTTTCTGCTGCTTTTGGTTAGGGTCTTGCTTGTTCTGCTTGTCCTTGCTGTCCTGCTCCTGCTTATCCTTGCCGTTTTTGTCTTTGTTTTTCTTGTCCTGCTGTTTCTTCTGCTGTTGCTGCTGTTGCTTGTTCAGCCTTTTGCAGAGGGCAAGATTATACCGAGTCTCGTTGTCAGAAGGATTGTTGCGCAAACTCTCCTTGTAGGCGTTTATGGCGTCGGCATAGAGTTTGTGACTCTGGCAAACAAAGCCTATGTTGTGGTATACCTTAGCCTTGCGCAATGGACTTTTCTCTATCTGCGCAGCTTTCTGAAACTGCTGCACGGCTACAGAATCCTTCTTCTGCATCAGCAACGCACAGCCAAGGTTATAGAGAGCTTGCGGATTGTCGGGATTTGCCGAGAGCGACTTGCGGTATTCTGCCTCAGCCTTTACAAAGTTCTGTTGGCGATAGAACTTATTGCCTGAGCGTATGTATTGACGGTCGGCCTGTGCAAAGCCAGTAAGAGCATATACGGCAAGCAGAAATATAAACAATAATTTCTTCATAGTCTCTTTTTCTTAAATAGTCTCACATTTCTGAACAGCGGATTTCTTGCCTCAAGCAGACATGCTTCGGCAATGAGCAACAGGAGCACCAACAGACAGAATGCCTGGAACTGTTCAGCGTACTCACTGTAAACTACGCTCTGCGTCTCACCCTTCTGAAGTTTCGACAGCTCAGAGTTCAGCTTCTCCTGTGCGTCCGACGAATTGTCCACATGAATGTATGTTCCGCTGCCTGCCTGTGCCACCTTTCTACACATCTGCTCGTTGAGTGCCGACATTACAACCGTTCCAGAAGCGTCCTTCAAGTATTCGCCTTGCCCTAAAGGTATCGGAGCTCCCTTGGTGCTGCCTATACCAAGAATAAACACGTTGATGCCTTTCTTGCGTGCTTCCTTGGCTGCATCCAACGCTCCACCTTCATGGTCCTCGCCATCGGTTATCACAATGATCGCCTTGCCTACACCCTGCTGCTGCGTGAAACTGCTCGATGCTACGGAGATGGCGCGTGCTATATCTGTGCCTTGTGTGGAGATGAGCGCCGGACTGATGCCCTGCAGGAACATCTTTGCCGACACATAGTCGCTCGTGATAGGCAGCTGTACGAAAGCGTCGCCAGCAAACACTACAAGACCAATCTTGTCGTTAGAGAAGTTGTCAACGAGGTTCTCTACAAGCATCTTGCTCTTGTCCAAGCGCGATGGCACTACGTCCTGAGCCAGCATCGAGTTACTGATGTCGAGGCAGATGATGGTTTCTATGCCGTTGCGCTTATCGTTGCTTATCTTTGAGCCCATCTGCGGACGAGCTATTACAACCACAAGCACGGCCACGGCTGCCATCGTAAGCCAGAACTTCACGCGGCGACGCATGGTCGAGGCATCGGGCATAAGCTGACGCACAAGGTCTTTGTCGCCAATGCGCGTTATCTTCTTTTGCCTGCGCCATAGGCTATAGTATCTGACTGCTACCAGCACTACCACAAGCCATAGCAGCCATAAATATTGGGGGCTCTCAAATCTGAACATTGTTTTAAACTTTGAATTTTGAGTTTTTATTTTGGCAACAGCCTAAGGCTATGCCACTAAAGACAACACTATACGGTTGTTGCAACCCGTATCTGTAGCGGATTCCGTACGCCGCAAACCTTAAGGTATTCGGCGAAGAACCGTAAAGCGTAGCAGAATCTCTGCTACGAGCAGCAGCAAAGCCACAATGGCAAAGGGCTGATAAGCCTCGTAGTGCTTAGAGAAACGCTTAACGTCCATCTTTGTCTTCTCGAGTTTGTCGATGTCCTTGTATATCTGCGACAGCTCTCGGTTGTTTGTTGCACGATAAGAGTTGGCATTCGTTATCTGCGCAATCTCACTCAGAGTCTTCGTGTCTATCTCTACCGGCATATTTACATACTGAACGCCTCCGGCTACTGGCACGGGATAAGGTGCCACTTTGTTGGTTCCTACCGCAATGGTATATACACGCACGCCAAGACTTTGCGCTATCTCTGCACTCGTCATCGGCGAGATGTCGCCCATGTTGTTGCTACCGTCTGTAAGAAGGATTACGACCTTGCTCTTTGCCTTCGATTCCTTCAGTCGCGAAACGGCGTTTGCAAGTCCCATACCAATGGCTGTACCGTCTGAGATGATGCCGCGTGCAGCTATGTCTGTACGAACTGATCCGAGCAGATTCAGAAGCGATGCATGGTCGGTAGTCATAGGACATTGTGTGAACGACTCGCCGGCAAAGATCGTAAGACCGATGTTATCGTTCGGACGACCAGCCACAAACTCTGCTGCTACGTTCTTGGCTGCCTCAAGACGATTTGGCTTCAGGTCTTCAGCAAGCATAGACGTCGAGACGTCCATAGCAAGCATGATGTCGATGCCTTCTACCGACTTGTTGTCCCAAGAGTTGCGAGTCTGAGGACGTGCCATGACGCACACAATCATCACAAAGGCAAGGCAACGCAGAACCATAGGGGCATGCACTATGCGCTGTCGCCAGCTCTTGGGCGCCTTGTAGTAGGCAGCCACGGTGCTGACACGCATGGTAGGTTCGCTATGTTTGCGATTGCGCCAATACCATATTATATAAGGTATCAGCAACGTGAGCAGTATGAAGTATTCTTTATTTACAAATTCCATTGTTGTATATTACTTTCGTTCTGTAACAGCCTGCCCTTACATAAGGAGCAACCATACACGATAAACCACATAGCCTGCCAGTGCGACTACAGCCACGGCGATAACGCCCAAAAGCGTATTAAGCGCAACACGCGTCTTGCGTGTACGCACCTCTTCCTCACTAAGTGTCGGTTCTATACGTTCTTCTGTAGGAGCATCCTCACGCTTGGTCTGGTCTATGAAGTTAATGGCGTTAAGAAGGTTCATGTCTTTCTCGTTGAGAAGTGCCGAATATTTCGCAAACTTCACAAGGTCGGCAGTCATAAACAACTCGCTTAGCTCTGCAAGCATTTTCTCGTCGCCAGCACTACGCAGGTTTTCGAGAATCTCCGAAGAGGTCATCTCCATTGCGTTGAAACCGAAACGCTCGCGTATATACTGGCGTAGGGTGTCTGTAAGCTGCGTATAGTAAGCCTTCTGGTCATAATCGGCTGTATGCGACTCGCCCTTCAAGCGGTTCATCTCGTCCAATGCCTTCTTGTGTGGCGGCACTTTCTTCACGATACGTATGCGGGCAACAATCGGTTTGTTCTGCTTCAGACGTACTATAACCCATGAGCCTAACGCAATAAGTAACAGCACGATAAGCGTCATCCAAATAAGCGGCGTCCACTCTGACCAAAGGAACGGATTGTCCTGTACCGACTTCGGCGGGAAGAACTTGTCCATGTTGAGAGTGTCTACATCGCAAGTGATAACCTTAAGCGCTACGGGGTTCGACTTGTAGCTCTTGCCGTCTACCTTCACCGTGATGCCAGGTATGGCATACAGTCGTTCGTCGAAACTCGTAAGCGTAAGTATCTTCTTCACGCTCCAATAGCCGTCGACAACAGCCGTGTCGCCCTTCGAATCGTCAAGCACCTCAACACCAGGCACAAGATATTGCGAACGCTTGTAGTGCGGATACACAATCTTTGCGCCCTGGCGAGCTGTGATAGTCAGTTGAAGATGTGCCTGTTCGCCAATCATTATCGCCACAGAGTCAATCTTAGCCTCAACACCCACCTGCTGTGCGGCAGCCATCGTGAGTGACGACACGAACAATATGAGAGTTATTAATCTTTTCATTGCTTAACTGTTTCTTGATGAGAACAAAGTCATCATCGCTTTCACGAAATCCTCATCGGTAGCCACAGACATCCAGTCGACATTTGCCTGAGAGAATGTCTCACGAAGTATCGCCTCACGCTCCGTCCAATAGCGAGCATGAGCAGCACGCACCTTCTTGCTTGAGGTATCGATATACATCTCGCTACCCGTTTCTGCATCCTGCACCTTCATAAGTCCTACATCCGGCAACTGCTTTGCCCAGCGGTCGTAAACCTGCACAGCCATAAGATCGTGCTTGCTGTTGGCTATCTGGAACTGCTTCAGGAAGTCCTTATTGTCATAGAAGTCGCTGATGACGAATGCGGTTGTGCGGCGCTTCATCATACGTGTGAAGTAAGCCACCGCTTCGCCAATGTCCGTTTTCGTACTTTGCGGATGAAAGTCGAGCATCTCTCGTATTATATACAAAATATGCTTACGTCCTTTCTTCGGTGGAATATACTTCTCTATACGGTCTGAAAAGAACACAACACCAATCTTGTCGTTGTTCTGCATAGCGCTGAAGGCGATGGTAGCAGCAATCTCAGTAGCCATCACCGACTTCATACACTTGCGTGTGCCGAAATCGAGCGACCCCGAGACATCAATCAACAACATAACGGTGAGTTCGCGCTCCTCCTCAAACACTTTCACGTAAGGCTTGCGGAAACGTGCTGTGACATTCCAGTCTATGTCGCGAACGTCATCGCCAAACTGATACTCGCGAACCTCGGCAAACGCCATACCCCTACCCTTAAAGGCAGAATGGTACTGGCCTGCGAATATGTTCTGGCTCAGACCCTTCGTCTTGATTTCTATCTTGCGAACCTTTTTAAGTATCTCTGACGTTTCCATTGTCTTATGTTTAAGGCACCTCTACCTTATTTATTATCTTAGATACGATCTCCTCACTTGTGATGTTGCTTGCCTCAGCCTCGTATGAGAGACCTATGCGATGGCGCAGCACGTCGTGTGCAACGGCACGCACATCCTCTGGCACTACGTAGCCGCGACGCTTGATGAAAGCGTAAGCACGTGCAGCCTTTGCAAGCGAGATACTTGCACGAGGCGAACCGCCGAAAGTAATCATATCCTTCAGTTCGCCCAAACCATACTTCTCGGGGTAACGTGAAGCGAAGACTATGTCAGCAATATACTGCTCAATCTTCTCGTCGATATATACCTCTTCAACCACCTCGCGAGCCTTCAAAATCTCCGCTGCAGTTGTTACTGGCAACACCTTCTTCTCCTCACCACGCAGATTCTCACGGATAATGAGTTTCTCCTCCTCAAGTGTAGGATAGCCGATAACCACCTTAAGCATGAAACGGTCTACCTGAGCCTCAGGCAACTGATAGGTACCCTCCTGCTCAATAGGGTTCTGCGTAGCCATTACGAGGAACGGATTAGGAAGCTTGAATGTCTGCTCGCCGATTGTAACCTGATGCTCCTGCATAGCCTCGAGTAAGGCACTCTGAACCTTAGCCGGCGCACGGTTGATTTCATCCGCAAGTACGAAGTTCGCAAATACCGGACCCTTCTTCACATGGAAGTTCTCGTCTTTCTGCGAATATATAAGCGTACCGACAACATCGGCAGGCAACAAGTCGGGTGTAAACTGAATGCGGCTGTAGTCGGCATCGATAAGCTGTGAGAGAGTCTTTATGGCGAGAGTCTTTGCCAAACCAGGCACACCCTCCAAAAGGATGTGACCATCGCTAAGAAGCGAGATAAGCAACGACTCGATGAGGTGTTTCTGTCCAACAATCACTTGGTTCATACCTGTCACCAAGTTGGTGACAAAACTGCTTTGCTGTTCTATCCGAGCGTTAAGCTGGCGGATATCTATTGATTCTGACATAATAGTTTATGTTTAATATTTACTCGTTAAATCGGGCACAACCTTTATAGCTGCGCCATAAATTAAGCGCAAAATTACTGAAATAATAAAACAGAGGCGAAATATATAGACTAAAATATATTAAATAGTCGAAACATTTCACTAATATTGAACAATCTTAAACCGATTTGTCAATTCTGCATACACGCGCTGAACGGGGAAACCCATAACATTATAATAGCTACCTTCTAGTCCGGTAACGCCGATGTATCCTATCCATTCCTGAATGCCGTAGGCTCCAGCCTTGTCGAATGGCTTATAGTGCTCAATGTAATAATCGATCTCGGAATCTGTCAGTTCCTTGAAAGTAACTCCAGTCATGACCGAGAAGCTATGCTGCTCCTGGTTGGTCTTCATGCAAACGCCGGTAACGACATGGTGTGTGCGTCCGCTTATCTTACGCAACATGGCGTGAGCCTCAGCTGCATCATGCGGCTTGCCGAGGATATCGTCGCCAACAATCACCACCGTGTCGGCAGTAATCACGAGTTCGTCGTCTGCCACTTCATACGCAGCAGCCTTCTCACGTGCTATATACTCTGCCACATCCTTTGACGGCAGCGTTGCAGGATACGACTCGTCTACACCTTTTATTACTTTCACTTCAAAATCAACGCCAAGACCGGCGAGTAGCTCTCTGCGGCGTGGCGAATTACTTGACAATATTATCTTCATCTCTGCGTACTATTGCTTGTTGATTATTTCCATTTGTTGACGTACCGACTCTTCGTGAATCAGTTCGAATATATGCTTAACGAAATCCGAATCCATACCACACAAGTCGCCTTGTGCTCCACGCTTATCTATTATCTCTTTATATCGGTTAGCCTGCAGAACCGTCATGTTATGCTCTTTCTTATAGCAGCCTATCTTTCGGCAGATGTTCATGCGATTGGAAAGAATCTCTATAAGGTTATTGTCGAGGGCATCTATCTGCTCTCGTAAGCCGTGTATGCCTTCTATATTTATATGTCCGTCGCGTATTGTAAGGTGCGACAATATCCGGTAGAGTTCATCGGGCGTGACTTGCTGTGCTGCGTCGCTCCACGCTTCATCCGGAGAGCAATGAGTCTCCACAATCAAACCGTCTAAACCAAGATCCATAGCCTGCTGGCTAAGTGGGGATATAAGATTACGTCTTCCACCGATATGACTTGGGTCGCAGATTATCGGCAACTCCGGTATGCGGCGGCGCAATTCAATAGGTATCTGCCACATTGGGGCATTGCGATAAATCTTGTTGTCGTAACTCGAGAAGCCACGATGAATGGCAGCCAAGCGCTTGATACCTGCCTGATTGAGACGTTCCATCGCTCCAATCCACAATTCGAGGTCAGGATTTACGGGGTTCTTAACAAGTACGGGGACATCTACTCCGCTAAGCGAATCGGCAAGCGCCTGCATAGCGAAGGGATTGGCAGATGTGCGTGCTCCTATCCAAAAGATATCGACGCCATATTCAAGAGCAAGCTCCACATGTTCGGGTGTAGCAACCTCTGTAGCCACAGACATTCCGGTTTCTTCCTTCACACGCTTCAGCCACGGCAAAGCCTTCTCGCCGTGTCCTTCGAAACCGCCAGGCTTGGTGCGAGGTTTCCAAACGCCGGCACGATACACGTTACAACCAAGCGAAGCGAGTTGTCGGGCTGTTGACATCACTTGTTCTTCTGTCTCTGCCGAACATGGACCAGCTATGACAAATGGACGCTGTCCACTGCCTTTTATATTTAGAGGGATCAAAGACAAATCCATCGTTTTCAGTTTAAAAGTTGTTTTTTACAAACAAATGTATAACAATTATTTCTATCCTACAAATAAATTATGATTAATTGCCACATTTACATCTTTTCATTGTAACTTTGCGTCTAATAACAAGAACATTTTGTCTCGTAATATCCAAATATGAACAATATAGACAGCAATAATGCAGAAGAACTGCTGAAACAAAAAGGTGTGCGTCCTACGGCTAACCGCATTCTCATTCTGAAAACGCTTCAGAACGAGCATCGCCCCATGAGTCTTTCGGCGATGGAGGCGATATTGTTGCCTATGGACAAGTCGAGCATTTTCCGTGTACTTACACTTTTCCTCGAACATGACATCGTGCATGCTTTCGAGGACGGCAAAGGTGCGCTCAACTATGAGCTGTGCTCTCATCACGACTCGCACGACCATACGGCAAGTCACGCCCATTTCTATTGCGAAAAGTGCGCACGCACCTTCTGCCTGAAAGACATTCCGGTAGAGAACGTCGCCCTACCCGATGGTTTCAAAGCCAACTCCTTATCATTCATCATTAAGGGAGAATGCCCCGAGTGTAGCAGACGCAAATAAAGTTACAATCCGAAATATCACCATCCGAAGGCTCTGCCTTCTGCCATCCATTTTCCTTGAGCCTTGAGCACTTGCTCAATGATATCACGACCTACTCCACAACCTCCGCGACGCTGACTGATGTACTTGCTTACCGACTTTATTTCCACGCTTGCGTCTGCCGGACAACAAGGGCAACCAACGAGCGACATCACTTCATAATCTGGGATGTCATCACCTACATATATGACTTCGTCATCTGTGAGTGAATATTTAGCCTTAAACTCTTTATAGGTTTCCACCTTCACGCTACAACCCATATACAGATTCTTTACGCCAAGCGCCTCGTAGCGTTTGCGCACAGCCTCTGTATTTCCTCCCGTAATGATACATACGTTCAGACCTATCTTGCAAGCATACTGTATGGCATAGCCATCCTTCAGATTGGCTGTGCGCAGAGGTTCGCCCTCAGGAGAGACCGTTACGGTATCGCACGACAGCACGCCGTCCACGTCAAATATTACGGCACGTATCTTTTTCAAATCGTAGTCAATCATTCTTCTAATCTAATCAGTTATACACAAGCGTTTATCCTCTATTCTTCAATATATAATTGGACAGAACGCTATAAACCTCGCTCAATTCTTTGTCGTCTTCGAGCAAAGCGAGATGCTTGCCCACCACACCGACGTCTCCTCTCGAAGCCGGACCTGTCTGCGCGTCTTTAGGATGAAGTCGATGAAGCTTAGCCACAGTCTCATCGAGAAGCGGAAGCATCACATTAAAATCGAGTCCGTGACGTTCGAGTATCTTTGCAGCCATAGTGTTGCACACATTAGCAAAGTTGCATGAGAAAACCGCAGCTATGTGAAGCCATTTACGGTCAGCCTCCTTAAGTTCGCGAACATTATCGGAGAGGAGTCGTGCCAACTCCATTATTACATCCAGCGTCTGCTGGTCGGAAGCCTCAACAAAACAAGGAATGGTTCTGAAGTTCACTTCTTTCTGCTTTGAGAAAGTCTGCATTGGATAAAGCACGCCATAATGTTCTGCTTTACCCGTGAACAGACTCATCGACATTGTGCCTGCCGTATGTACAAAGACGCCATGCTTGCATCGGCTGCAAAGTTGTTCAATCACATCAAGCATTGCGTCGTCTTTTACTGACACTATATACACATCAGCATCCTTCATTACACTATTCCAATCGCTTGTAGCACAACTATCTACAGTTTCAGCGAGCGCTTCAGCCGAAGCAAGTGTCCTGCTCCATATCTGCGCTGGCGTTTCTCCTATCTTGGCAAGGGTTTTGGCAATGTTTGTTGCCACATTGCCTGCTCCTATCATTACTATTTTCATAAGTTCTTTTCCTGTTATAGCTACAAAAGTAAGCAAATGCGCAGAAAAAGCACAGAAAACGAGTCGATTTTTAAAAAAGATTTGCTATTTTTGCCACATGAAAGAAGAGGTTAGTGTTACTCTGATAACTAAAGCATCCGATTTGCCCGGCATAATATGCGATGATTTCTTTCAAAGTGTGGAGTTGTTCAAGATACTTGAAGCCACACCAAAACAGAAACCATACATGGCATTAGCTATTGACGGGCAGGGACATATTGTGGCACATCTCTTGGCTGTAGTGTCTTACCACCACTTGCTACTACCCCCGTTTACCTATTCGCATTGCCACATATATGGCGAGGGCGTTTATGCGCCAGAAGTGGAGAACAAGGAAGCTATCTTCTCTCTCTTCGTGAAAGCAATAACTGCCGAACTGACACACAAGCTGTGCCTGTTCATAGAGATAAGCGACTTGAGCAGCAAGATGTTCGGATATGGCAAACTGCGCGAGAACGGCTTCTTTCCTATACAATGGCAGAAGATACACAATTCGCTGCACTCGAAAACGCCCTACGAACGGCTGCCCCAAAAGCTTCGCGACAAGATTTCGGCTGCCGAACAGCGCGGAGTGAAAGCCGCAACAATAGAGTCTGAAGGCAAAGAACTGCAGCAAGCCGTGAAGCTCATGCGCCACTACTTCAGACTGAAGCCTCGACGCACCGTGCGTAGCGGCAAGCTCTTCGAAAACCTGGCAACAAGCAAGCATTGCAAGATATTCGCAACAAAATACCGAAACCATATCATCGGCACATGCGTTTGCTTCTTCTTCGGCGGCAACGCCTACATGTGGCAGTTGGCTTCGCGCCGCAAGAGTTTCATGATGCTCTACCCTGCTACATACACGGTATGGTCTGCATTGAAGTATGCACACGAGCATGGCTATGCACACATGTACTTCCTTGATGCCGGACTGCCTTTCAAGCGCAACCCCATGCGCGAGTTCATCCTCAACTTCGGGGGCAAGCAGGTTTCCGAATACCGCTGGTTCCGCATACAGTTTCCTTGGGTAGGCAGGCTCATAGATTGGTTCTATAACGAGTAACGGCATACAATGATAAAAGCATAGCATGCTTAAAAGATATCTCTAACATACAGACACCAAAACAATAAAAAAAATAAACAAAAACTCAATAACAATGAAAGCACTCATAGACAGAATTCAGAAAGACGGCAAATGCTACCCTGGTGGCATCCTCAAAGTAGACAAGTTCATTAACCACCAGATGGATCCTAACCTTATGAAGGACATCGCCGTGGAGTTCATACGCCGCTTTGCAAACACCAAAGTGAACAAGATTCTTACTATTGAGGCATCGGGCATTGCGCCGGCTATCATGATGGGATTTCTGATGAACCTTCCGGTTGTGTTCGCAAAGAAGAAGAAGCCGAACACGCTCGACAACATGCTCGCTACAAAGGTTACGTCGTTCACAAAGCAGCGCGACTACGACGTGGTTATCTCACGCGACTACCTCACTCCTGACGACCACGTTATCTTCATCGACGACTTCCTTGCATACGGCAACGCAGCCAAGGGCATCATCGACCTCTGCAAGCAGTCGGGAGCCACACTCGAAGGCATGGGCTTCATCATCGAGAAGGCATTCCAGGATGGCGGACAGTATCTGCGCGAACGAGGTGTGCGTGTAGAGTCGCTCGCTATCATCGAGTCGCTCGACAACTGCGAGATAAAGATTAAAAACGCATAATGAGGAACGACCTTCAACTCCTCGAACTGCTCCTAAAAGACCAATCGCTCAGTTCGCCCGAGAGCAACTCATACATCTCTTGGGCAACTGACGATTACAGCGTTACTGACGCAGACAAAACGGGCGATAACAGCCCGTTTTCGTTTAATGCGCAGATAACACCGGAGCTGGTCAGCCACCATCAAGACCTTATACAGCCTCGCATAAAAAAACATCCATCCATGCAGACTTCACGCTCGAAAAACCGTGCAGAGGTCTTCACACCAGCGTGGATATGCAATGCGCAAAACAACCTCGTCGATGAGCAATGGTTCGGCAAGAGAGATGTGTTCAATTCTGAACATATCGACGAGAACGGCGAACACGCATGGGTGACATCTCAACAGCCTGTCGTCTTTCCGAAGAACCGCACATGGATGTCATACGTGCGAGCAAGACGCATGGAGATAACCTGCGGAGAAGGACCTTATCTGGTTTCGCGCTACGACACAACAACGGGCAGGCTGATTCCTATCGGCGAACGCATTGGCATGCTCGACCGCAAGTTCCGTATCATCAACGAGAACACTCCGTCAGAGCCAACAAAGGCAAATAAGCGCCAATGGATTCGCAAAGCCTACCAAGCACTTCAGTCGGTATACGGCTTCGACAGTCAGGGCGACAACGTCTTTCTGACGCGCGAGTCTGTATTTCTTTCGTTCTGCGAATACTACAAAGAGCGTTGGCACCGACAGCCCCACCGCGACGCCGTCTTGAAGGCTGCGGAAATCATTTCATGGAACATCTGGCAGATGGACGGACTGAACTTCAACGTTCCCAACTCCGACCGCGACGCCGTCATCATGGAATGGCATAACGCCGAACCGCTCGACGGCAAGAGAATTGCTTACAAAGACATAGTGAAATAGATATACGACTGAACAGTCGCAACTAAAATACTCAACAAGAATGATATCAACAGAAAGCATAGTATTCCGAGCAGAACAAGAAGAAGCTATCGACTTCACCGTGACAGCCCTTAAACGCTCACGCAAGGTGCTCTGGAATGCAAAGATGCGCTTCGGTAAGACGCTCTGCGCTATCGAAGTGGCACATCGTCTTGGATACAGACGCACACTCGTACTCACTCATCGCCCTGCTGTGCGACAGGAGTGGTTCGACTCTATAGAGAAACTGCAACTTGAAGGATGGACATACGGCAGCCGTACAACGTCTGCCATGTCTGAGGACGAGCGAAAGCGTCGTGGCGCGTCGTTTGCCGAACTTGAGGATGCTGCAAAAGACAAAGACACCCACTACGTCTATTTCGCATCTATGCAGGATTTGCGCTCTTCTAAACGCGTGAACCAGCAGAAGGGCATCGTGAAGAACGATGACGTGTTCTCGGCAAAGTGGGATTTCCTTATCGTCGACGAGGCGCACGAGGGCATCACGACACGCCTCGGCAACGATGTTATAGCCGAACTGCAGAAGCGTCGCAGCATGCGCACGCTCTATCTCTCGGGCACACCGTATAGTATACGCCAGAACTTCGACACAGCTGACGTATACAACTGGGACTATTGCATGGAGCAGCGTGCAAAGGAGCAGTGGAACGACTCTGCTGCCGGCACGCCTAACCCGTACGCTAACATGGCGCGAATGAACATCGTAACTTACAATCTGCGCAACACATTCGCTCCTTATTTCCTTACAGACAACGAAGGCTTCAACTTCGCTGAGTTCTTCCGTGTTGACGAGGCTCAGATGTGCTTTGTACACGAAGCCGACGTAAGAAAGTTCGTCAGCCTTCTCGCTACAGCTCCTCAGTATCCGTTCGCTAACGAGACGCTGAGCCAGTCGCTCTGCCACACATTATGGTATATGCCGGGTGTGAATGCAGCGCGTTGTCTTGCGCAGATACTCACAGAGCAGACTGCCGAGAATCCGTTCCGCTGCTATAAGGTTATTAATGTAGCAGGCGACGGAGTATCTTCGCAGACTTCCCCGCTTGAGGAAGTGAAGACGGCTATCAGCAGCAACGAACGCACCATCACTCTCTCTTGCGGACGTCTCACAACGGGTGTTTCCATACCCGAATGGACAGCCGTATTCATGCTCGCAGGTTCAGCCGAAACGGGTTGCGCTCACTACTTCCAGACCATTTTCCGCTGCCAGAGTCCGTATCGTGAGGGCATGAAAGCCGAATGCTACACCTTCGACTTCTCGCCTGTTAGAACACTCACAGCCATTGACCAGTATATCAGCAACAACATTGCTACGACCGATCACGAAGCACGCGTGCAGAAGCTCACCGAGTTCCTGCACTACTGCCCCACCATCATCGTAGACGGAGGCAAGCGCAACCATATTGACACGGAGACGTTCATCCGCTATATCAACACCTCTTACTCTACAAGCCTCATCCGCAACGGCTTCCACGGCGACTGTCTGTATACCGACTTGAACAATCTCGGCAAGAACGACATACGCCTTCTCGAAGAAGTGGCAGAGGCTATGGCTAACGCTGTGCTCGAGGAGCGCCGACAGAGAAGCAACGACATTCAGGCAGCAAAGAAGCCGGCGAAGAAGGCTAAGATCAAGGCTGCTGAAAACGCAGAAAAGCAGAACGAGGCGACAGCCACTCAGTCGAGAGAAGCTGCAGCTATGGCACGCCTCACCCCACGCCAGCGAGCAATAGCCATATTGAGCCAGATATCTACCCGCTTCCCTATCATGATTTACGGCACGGTGGACAACATCGAGGGTCTGACCATCGACTCATTTCTGCGTAACATCGACGCCGAATCGTGGCGCCATTTCATGCCGCGCGGCATCACCATGCAGCTCTTCAAGCGTCTTAAGCACCTATACCGCGAAGACATCTTCGTGGCCACAGCCAAGGCTATCGTTGCACGCCTGCGCCATGCCGACACACTTGCGCCGGACGAGCGTGTGGCTGAGATTGCAAACATCCTCTCCGACTTCTCTTACCCCGACCGCGAGACCATTCTCACTCCGTGGAACGTCGTCAACCGTCATCTCTCCGACACGCTCGGCGGCTACTGCTTCTTCGACGACAAGTTTGAGAAGCCGCTCGCGCAGACACGCTTCGTATACAACGAGGGCGTAACCAACCGCACGCTGATGAACCCGAACGCACAAATCCTCGACATCTGCTCGAAGACAGGCCTCTACTCGCTCTACGTTGCCTACTCTTTATATAAGGTGCGCAGCAGCCAGTCGCAGGGTCTGTTCGACATGCTGTCCGACCAGGAGTCGTGCTCCATGTGGAAAGAGGTTGTTGAGCATAACGTGTTTGCTGTCTGCAAGACTGCCATGGCGGCATGCATCACACGCCGCACACTCGTAGGCTTCGACAGCGACGTAAAACCGAACATCATCACCATACCCGACCTCAACAGTCAGGTGATTGTGTACAAGACGAAACTTGCCAACACCCTCTGCGACCCACGTAACTATACAAATACAAGCACAAACCAGAAAATGAAATTCGACGCAATCATAGGCAATCCGCCCTATCAGATGAATATCGGCGAGAAGAAAGACAACTACGGCATACCGCTCTACAACCAGTTTGTGGACATTGCCCGCCAGATACGCCCGCAATTCATCACGATGATAACGCCTTCAAGATGGTTCACCGGCGGACGCGGACTCGATCAGTTCCGCCAGTCGATGCTTGGCGACACGCACATTCGTGCCATCTTCGACTATGTAGACTCTAAGGATTGCTTCCCTACAGTCGATATCTCTGGCGGTGTGAGCTACTTCCTGTGGGACGCTAAGCACAAGACCAACTGCCAGTTTACGAATCACTTCGGCGGCAACGCAAACACGCTGCCTCGCAAGCTCGACGAGTTCAATATCTTCGTGCGCAACAATGGTGCTCTTTCGCTCATCCACAAGGTGAAGGCTATGTCGAAGACTATGCTCAACGCACAGATAAGTCCGCAGACTCCGTTCGGCTTCGTGTCTACATACCGCGGCACCGCACAGCCCGAGACCGACCCTACATGCGTAATGCTGAAGTCGTCGGGCGATGCGTCGTACGTGCTGCGCGAGGACATCAAGAAGAACCAGCAGTGGATAGACCTACACAAGGTGATCTTTTCGAAGGCTACCTGCGAGCATGCCGGCACACCCGACCGCAACGGACAGTATCGTGTGCTCTCGGCTCTCGCCCTCCTGCAGCCGCAATGTGTCTGCACGCAGAGCTATCTTGTAGCTGGCGCTTACGCCACAGCCGAAGAGGCAGAAAACCTGCTCACATATCTGAAAACAAAGTTTGTGCGCTACCTCATCCTGCAGACTATCACTTCGCAGGACCTCTCGCCGGAGAAGTTCATGTTTGTGCCGCTGCAAGATTTCACAAGCAAGTCGGATATAAACTGGAGTGCTACTGTTGAGGAGATAGACAAGCAGCTTTACGAGAAATATAGTGTTGACGAGGCGGAAAGAAGCCTTATCGAAAACACTATTAAGGAGATGTAAAGTTATCGGATACCGAACGCCGCCCACTCTGGACTGCTCCGCATGTATCCTTACCCCGCCTTTGCACATACTCCACATTTAC
>OQWI01000425.1_pt1 | contig 19455 bp, 20 predicted proteins | sample 1691551 | NCBI WGS metagenome assembly OQWI01 (sample SAMN03418259, study PRJEB22391) | human gut metagenome | biome: human-gut; feature: organic feature; material: feces | host: Homo sapiens | place: Tanzania | collected 2013-01
GTACCTATTCATATATACGTGCGCGAGCGCTTATGTTATTTGATAGCTGTTCTGTCCTGTGATTACTACATGATACCAATCCAACGCAACACATCGTTGAGGTTAGCCACAATCATAAGGAGCATGAGTAAGGCAAGTCCCACATAATTGGCACGTATCATGAAGTTTTCGGATGGTTTGCGACGTGTGATGATCTCATAGATGAGGAAAAGCACATATCCGCCATCGAGGATAGGTATGGGCAGAATATTCATGAATGCCAGAATGATAGACAGGAATGCGGTCATTTTCCAGAAGAGATACCAATCCCATGTTGAAGGGAAGAGATTTCCAATGGCTCCGAAACCTCCGAGACTCTTAGCGCCATCGGCAGTAAACACATATTTCAGGTCGTCAACATAGGAACCAAGCACATGCATGCCATATTTGACACCAGCAGGGAAACTTTCAAAGAATCCATATTTCTGCGTATATGGCTTATAGAGACCCGCTACGCTCTGTACGGTGAATCCCAAACGCATATCGGCAGTGAGCGTCACCACGGCAGTATCGGTTTTTACGCCATTGGTAAATACCACAGGGATGGTGCGCACTTTGAGGCTATCGGCAGGCGATTTAGCATCTGCCAACAGGTCGGAGCGACGATCCAACTGGTCGATAATCTCATTGTACGAATCCACTGCATGTCCATTGACTGCCAGTATTCGGTCGCCTTTCTTCATTCCAATTTGCGATGCAGGCATATTGGGCACGACAGAGTCTGCCACTGCAGGAAGGAGCGGACGCACGAACGAGGGTTCAGCCTTCATCATATTCAGGAGATTCAGGTCACCAGGCAGATTCACCGTCACGGTTTTTCCCTGACGGATCACCTCCACCTGTTGTGCTGCAGCGATATCGCGATACAGGTCGGCACTAAAATCTTTGAAGGCACCCTTCTCTGTTCCCACGAGAATATCACCATCGCGAAAACCGAGAGCCTTAGCCTCTTTATTGAACTTCATACCGCCAGTCATGTCTTTCACTGGCACATAGGTATCTCCCCAATAGAAGAGAATCATGGAGTAGATAAACAGCGCAAGGAGAAAGTTGACCAGCACACCGCCTATCATGATCAGCAATCGCTGCCATGCCGGTTTGCTTCTGAACTCCCAAGGCTGTGCGGGTTGCTTCATCTGGTCGGTATCGAAGCTCTCGTCGATCATACCGGCAATCTTGCAATAACCGCCAAGGGGAATCCATCCGATGCCATATTCAGTGTCGCTGTTTTTGGGTTTAAACTTGAAAAGACTGAATTTCCAGTCGAAGAACATATAGAACTTCTCTACTTTCACTCCAAAAAGTTTCGAGAAGAAGAAGTGACCACCTTCGTGCAAGAGCACCAAGATAGAAATGGCCAACATCAGTTGTAACAGTTTAATAAGAAAAACTTCCATTCGTTATTTGTGTCTATTCGATTTTTATTTATTCATGAGTTCTGTTGCTATGCGCCTTGCCTCGGCATCGGTCGCAATATATGTATCATAGGTAGGCGAAGCATCGTAGGTGCAACGCTGCATGGTTTCGGCTATGATGTCGCTCATCTGCAGGAATCCGCATTTATCTTCAAGGAATCCGCGATTGACAATTTCATTAGCTGCGTTGACGATACAAGGCATGTTTCCTCCCTTCTCAATGGCCTCGAAAGCCAGTGCCAAGCAACGGAATTTTTTCAAGTCGGGCTCAAAGAATTCAAGGCTGCGGGTCTTAAACAGGTCGAGGCGCTCACCAGAGAGCGTCAGACGTTTGGGATAAGAGAACGCATACTGTATGGGCAGTCGCATATCGGGCACTCCGAGTTGCGCTTTGACCGCACCGTCATCAAACTGCACAGCCGAATGGACAATGCTTTGCGGATGTACCAATACCTGAATTTGCGAGGCTTTTACACCGAAGAGCCACTTGGCTTCGATGACTTCGAAACCCTTGTTCATCATCGATGCCGAGTCGATAGTAATCTTCGCTCCCATGTCCCATGTAGGATGTCGGAGTGCATCAGCCTTGGTCACCTGTGCCAACTGCTCAATGGTAAAGTTGCGGAAGGGGCCTCCAGAAGCTGTCAGCAGTATCTTGTCGATGCGGTTGACATCCTCGCCCACAAGACTTTGGAATATTGCCGAGTGTTCACTATCTACTGGCAGGATGGGCGCATGATACTGCGTAGCCAGATTGCCAATCAGTTCTCCAGCCACAACAAGTGTTTCCTTGTTGGCCAGTGCAATGGTCTTTCTTGCTTTGATGGCATGGATGGTGGGCGTCAGTCCAGCAAATCCCACCATGGCAGTGAGTACGATATCAATCGGTTTAGCCTCTACTATCTCGTTGATGGCCTGTGCTCCGGCATAGACTTTCACGTCGGGAATATCGTCGGTGAGTCGTTTGAGTTCATCGTAACGTGCCTCATTGGCAATAACGATAGCTGCCGGATGAAAGCGATGAGCCTGCTCAGCGAGCAGTTCCACACGGTTGTTTGCCGTGAGACAATACACCTCATAGAGGTCGCTATGCTCTTCGATGACCTGCAGGGCCTGTGTTCCTATGGAACCTGTAGATCCGAGGATGGCAATTTGTTTCTTTTTCATATCTCTAACAATCCCTCTGGGATAATTGTTTTTATGGTTCTTTCCGTGGTGTCGATATGGTGTATTAGGTCGTCAGAAGCCGGAATGAGTCGTCCGTCTTCGAGTTCAAAGAGGATGTTATGGGTTGAATCGTCAATCGATGCAATGCGTCCCACCTCTTTTCCTGTATCGGCATCCACCAGCATGAATCCCACGAGCATAGACAGTGAAGGCATGGCGTCCTCCTCTTCTGCCAGACTTCTTGGGAAATAGACATCACACCCTGTGAGTTCTGCTGCCCGTTGTTGGGTATCGACATCGCAGAATTTGATGAGTGCGAGACTGTCTGAACGGAAGCGATACTCTTCCATGAAGAACGGCACGAGTATGCCGTCGATATCGAGAATCAGGTATTCTGCCTCGACACGGTCGAAGACATCATCGGTAAACTGCAGGCTCACCTCGCCTTTCACACCGTGCGACTTGCCCAGTCGTCCTATCTTATAGACCTCTTCTTTACGAATCATCTCACTCTTTGTTATCGTTTGCAGTCGTTCTACACCTTATTTATATATATTTATATGCGTTCAATGTGTGCACCAAGTGCATTGAGGCGCGCTTCAATATCTTCATAGCCGCGGTCGATCTGCTCGATATTGCTGATCTGGCTGACGCCGTCAGCACTCATGGCAGCGATGAGCAGAGCGATACCGGCACGAATATCCGGACTCGACATGCGTTGCGGGCGCAGCGTGTTTACCCTGTCGTGGCCTACCACCACAGCGCGGTGTGGGTCGCAGAGAATGATTTGCGCTCCCATGTCGATGAGTTTATCCACGAAGAAGAGTCGGCTCTCAAACATTTTCTGATGGAAGAGCACTGTTCCACGTGCCTGCGTTGCCACGACGATGAGCACTGACAACAAGTCGGGAGTCAGTCCAGGCCATGGTGCATCAGCCAGCGTCATGATAGTTCCATCGATGAAAGAGTCCACCTCATAATGTTCCTGACGAGGAATATACAAGTCATCACCCTCTTCTATAATCTTCACACCCAATCTGCGGAAAGCGTCTGGAATGATACCCAGATTGCGGAGCGACACATTCTTGATGCGTATGCCGTTGCCCACCATGGCAGCCATTCCGATAAACGATCCCACCTCAATCATATCAGGCAGAAGGCGGTGGGCTGTGCCATGCAGATGCTTCACACCCACGATGGTTATCAGGTTTGATCCGATACCGCTGATATTGGCACCCATGCGGTTGAGCATATGGCAAAGTTGCTGAATATAGGGTTCACAGGCTGCATTATAGATTGTTGTAGTGCCTTTGGCAAGAACCGCCGCCATGATGATATTGGCAGTACCGGTCACCGAAGCCTCATCAAGCAACATATAGGTGCCCACGAGCTGTTTGGCAGCAATCTCATAAACTTCCGTCTTTGGGTTCTGTCGGAAGTCTGCACCCAGACATTTGAAGCCGAGAAAATGGGTATCAAGGCGTCGGCGACCGATCTTATCACCCCCAGGTTTAGCAATCACTGCCTTTCCCATACGTGCCAAAAGCGGTCCTATCATCAGCACACTGCCACGCAGTGCTGCACATTTCTGGACAAACTCCTCACTACCGAGGTAGTCGAGATTGAGTTCATCAGCCTGAAAATGAAACACTCCCTGCTGTTCCTTACTGACTTTCACACCGATGTCTTTCAACAACTGTATCAGATTGTTGACGTCGCGAATGTCGGGAATATTGCGTATAATGACCTCGTCGCTGGTGAGCAACGTTGCACAGATCACCTGCAAGGCCTCGTTTTTAGCGCCTTGAGGGACGATGGTTCCACTGAGCAGGTGTCCGCCTTCGATTTTGAATGATGCCATAATCAGAATGTTAGGGGTTTAAAAATACTTATCTGCGACCTTTTCCCTTATTGCGTTTCATGGGAATAGGGTCTGTACCGGGAATGATTTTCTCAAACTTAAACTCGTTGAGGTCAAGCTGTATCACCCCGTCAGTCAGTCGGGCAATATCGTCAGCCACCTTCTCGTCGTCTGTCGAACCATGTCCCCAATTTGCCAAATCACGCTTCATCTGATTGGCAGTCAACCGTGCAAGTTCGTCGCGTTCCTCTCCCGGAGGCATGCTCTTGAGGCGTTCAAAAGACTCATCGAGCAATCTACCGTAGTGACGCATCTTAAACCGGCTCTTGTTATAAGAAATCGGTGCGGGCTTTGCCAAAAACTTTTCTGCCAACGATACATCGTAAGGCCAGTCGATATCGAGCTTCTTGTCGCTGATGAGATATAGGTGATCCCAATAAGCCTGTGCGTCACTGTTGTTGACTCTGGCTTGCGGATTACGACTCTCCATCAGTCTGACGATACTCTTTGCACAGCGCAGGCGTTCCTCTTTGGAAGGTAACGAGCAGGCATGTTGCACCATCAACTGAATCTCGCGACCATATTCAGGCATGACGAGTTTCTCGCGTTGTGTATTGTAATCTATTCCTTTGATGTCCATTGTCATGTTGTTTTGTCTTTTAGAGTAATTTCTTGGGCTTGAGGGCCACAAAGTCTTTCAGATAGAAAGGCACAAAGTAGGCCACATCTTCCGTACGTCCGTCCAGCAAACGACGCTCTGCCAGCGGCTGCATCCAGCGCGCCTGTGGCTCAATGCCGTCTATATAGTGGGCATTGGGATGATCGATGATATCCATACACTTCTTCGCACCATTGCCGAAGAAATATACGGGATGCTGGTCGAGCCACTGCCGATAAGTATCGGCATTCACCACGTCGGCACCTACCGGCCGCACCTCTTTCAGGCTGCGATCGTAGATGGCGGCATAAACTTCCATGCGTCGTGCATCGAGCATGGGACAAAGTAAGGCATCGTCTTCAATGCCTTCACGCAGAAGTATGGGCACACAAAGAAGCTCAAGTGTAGGAACGGCAATGAGTTTCAAGTCACGTCCGTAGCAGACACCCTTTGCCATTGACACACCGATACGCAGTCCCGTATAGCTTCCAGGACCGCAGCTCACAGCCACGGCATCGAATGGAATGGCGTGACTGTCAGTGAACGAAAGGGCCTCATCCACCATTGATCCGAGTCGTTCGGCATGGTTAGGACCGCTATGGTCTTCTTCGTGATAAATGCAGTGGCTGTCTTCCGACACTGCCACCGAACATACGTCTGTGCTGGTTTCAATATGTAATATACAAGCCATGTGTCTTGGAGTATATAATAGTTCAAGCTGCAAAGTTATGAAAAAAAAACGATATTCTGTGTATTCTGCCCTATTTTTACATTACTTTCACGTCAAAGAAGATAGTACAAAGCGCAAGACTCTCCAGCTTTCACCTATTGTCCTCCTATCATTCTCCCATTTATCGTCGTAAAAATGGGACTTACTTGGGAGTCACATGGGACTTACATACAATCTGTATAAGGCCTAAATAGGCCGTGTACAAATTCAAAAAAGGAAGAAACTCAGAATCATCTGCAACTTACCAGGAATATGCTCACATCTAATATAATACCATCTTCTTAGTTCAGAACTGGACATCCATACGACGGATACAAGCCTAAGCAAAATATCAGAAACACGTAAAACAAAATAGCGCTCAGATAGTTAAAGCCTGTTAACAAACCATTGTTTTCGCACACAAAACCTTGATATACGTCAAGAATACGATAATTAAATGCATGATTTATTGCAAAAATGTTGCGAGATATCAAAAAACATCGTAACTTTGCATCGTCAAAAGGAACAAGAGGTTTCAAAATGACACACACAAATAGATTGTTTTAGGTTAGTAGTAATATTTATAGTTTTAGGTTTTTAGTTATTGGTAAAAAGAAAGTTTGAAATATGGATAACAGTGGTCGCCGTGAGGCTCCCATAACTTTCTTTTTTTTAATAGAATTTTGTTTCATACAACATATACACGCCGCAAGGCAATCCAATCTTGAGGTTGGAAAACAAAAAGAAAGGATTTTTAGTTATACATAGGCTTTGGATGTCGCTGCTCGTGGTGAGTAGCGGCATTTTTTTTGAATTACTCGGCAATTCAATTTATTTTCCTCGACAAATCAATTTACTTTGCTGAGCAACGAAACATTCACAAGCATGCAACGCGCTATATACAAGCATATTACATGGCTTTTCAACAACACAGAGAAAACAGGTCTTTTGAAGCCATCAATATCAGACAATGCCAAAAGGTCTAACCGTGGTAATCGTTCAGAACTTCCACGCCATCTGCAGTTGTAGGTCGGGTTGCGAGGAATGGCATATTTCCTGCTTGCCACTGCCTATCTTAGAACGGTCGAAATAATCGGTGACACCCAACTTGGCTGTTAGCATCAGACGCTTGGCAATGGTGGCAGAGGCCAAGAAACTATACCGGATGCCTTCACCATAGAAGGCTGGGAAATAGAAATCATAGCGCAACGATGGCTCATACTGATAGAGGCGGCTCTCATAACTATTGGTGTGGAAATAGCCTATGCGCCCCGACAGACGGAAGGCGGAACGTTTCCAAGTCAGCTGCTGACTACCCATATAGCCCCAATACTGCTGATGGATACTAACCGAAGTGCCGTCGAACTGGGTCTGCCAAGATAGCCACGAACCTATTGCCCTACTCAGTCGGAGGCGAAAACGATGGTTGTAGCGATTGTAGAGCGTGGTTTTCTCTGCATTGTCGCGCTGAGTGAGATGCAATCGGTAATAGCCATCAAGCATCCAATTGCTACTCTTCCACTCGCAAGCCACCTTGGTATCAAAGGCATCGCTCGATGCGCTGACCTGATAGCGAGCCCAACCAAAATGGGCATAGTCGGCATATACCTTCAACAGAAATCGCCATGAGGGGCGCCATTCCATGCCGACATACATGCCATGCTCGTTTTGCACCTTGCCTCCTTCCGAGAAGCTGCGGGCATGGAGGGCGGTGTATTGCTTGTCGTAGTAGCGGTGGATGGCTGAAAAAGTCAGTGAGGTGGCAGGATGCCAAGTAGCACGATGCAGCAAAGCCAAGTGGCCATGGCGGTTGATGGCTGCTTCGCCTGCCAACGAGATGTTATCGCCTGTATAGCCGTAATCCACGCTCATATTGGCAAAGGTGGCTCCTGCGGCTTGATAGCGACGGAAGGTAGCACCCTCGCGATCGGGATTGAGGGTGCGGTCGAAGTGGGAATAGACAAAATTGCCATTGACATAGACCTTCTTGCCATGCCAGCCAACACTTCCACCGGCATCCCATCGGTAGGTATTATGCTTTTTGTCCATCTCGGCAGGCAGGCGATGGTAGCCCGAAGTGAGCAGTGTGCGCACCGTTCCATTATCGTTGAGCGTGGCATCGAGCGGTCGGTAGGAGCCGAATACGGTGGTGTGCCAATGGTCAGACAGGCGCATGGTCAGGGCTGCACCCTGCAGATAGTTGGCAACAGATCGTGAGCTGTAGGCTCGGATGTCGGCAGAAGATCGCATGGCAGACTGTAGCATCATGGTTTTTCCCATGGCGAAAGCTCCGTTCATGATGAGTCCCATGCCCATCTGCACCCGATACATGCCCAGACAAAGGCGGTCGATACGGCCCAGATGGTTGAGTTGCAGATAATAGGAGTAGTGGTCATACCCCATCTTGTTGCGGTCGGAAAAGAAGGGTTCACCGGCATCTTGTGCTGCCGTAAACCCCACTTTCAATCGGTCGCGATAGTTGTGCTGATAGCGCACGGTATGGGCATAGCGCTTGCCCAAATATCCATCGCGGTAGCCCTTACGGGTGTAAAACGGTATGGAGACGGTGGCTGACAGCGTATTGTCGCCTCGCAAAAGGGCTGAGTCCAGTCGCAATGTGGGCATTTGACGCTCGACGGGTGCCACACAGACAAAGTGTAACAGCAGTCGGCGCACATCGTCACCTATCGACTTCACCAACAGCAGTTCGCTAAGGGATAGCATGGCCTTGTTGCGATAGACATACTCCAAGAGGTCGCCCACCTGTCTGGCGGAAAGAAAAGGCAGCCGCTCAAGTTGTTCGCGAGTGGCGCTATTCAGGTTGATGGGGTGGTTTTCCAGTTCTGTCAATTGGTCGAATGCCTCTTCCCATTGGGCGGCATCGCCCTCATCAGCCTCAACCCACTGCCAAAAATCATCTTGCCAAGGGCGCGATTGCTGTGCCGACAGCATCAAAGGCGATGCTGTCAGGCATAGAAGCAGACATAGGCACTGCCCCCACTTGCTGTAGTTTGCCATATCTTCCCTGTTTGGTTAATCAGAACCACTTCATCAGCGGACGCAAGAATGCAACGAGCTCAGCTGCCATTTTCTGGTGTTGCCAGAGTGATGGATGCCATGAAGCGCCATAGTATAAATCGCCAGTTTGGGGTGTGAAGTCGAAGCGATAGACCTCAGCGTCACCGCCCTTGCGTGCCTCTGCCACTACTTCGTCGAGGATTCGACGGGCTATGTCGAGCTCTTTGCCATTGAGCATAGAACCGCAAAGATACACTATTTTGGCATGTGGATTGCGTTGGCGCACCTGAGCGAGAAAGCGTTTGTAGGCTTGTTTAAGCAACTTTGTATCGTAATTGTTGGTGGAGAGGTCGTTGGTGCCAAGGTTGATGCACACCAACTGAGGTTGGTAACGGGCAAAATCCCATTTCTCCGAACGGTCGTAGAGGTTGGTGTAGAGATATTCGGTGGTCATCACATTGTCGGGAGTGCCTGTCTTCGGACCGTCATAACTGCGATATACTCCAATGCCACTGCGTGCCACGACATGCGCTACGGCATCAAGATCACGCGTAGCGATTTGCGCATAGGTGAAATAGTGGTTCTCTGTTTCGTATTCGAAAGGATCGGTCATCTCGATACTCTCGTTGCCATAACCGCAGGTGATGCTGTTGCCGATAAATTCGATAGTGCGTTGGGGCAATGCAGGGGCTGGCAACAACTTAGCGCCAGCGTCGAGAACAAAACCACGGAAGTCGGGTTTGAGTTCATAACCTTCTATCACATACATCAATCGCACATCATGACAACCTTGAGGTAAGGCTGTGGCAAGTGTAACGACCGAATCGCGCTCACCCATGAAACTCACTTTGAAGGGTTCGGCGCCGTCTATTTGCGCCATGAAATAGCCACTGCGAGGTTTTGCCATCATCTTCAACGAGGTGCCGGTAAAGCGCGCAATAATCTGTGTGCCGGGGAAAGTGAAGCGCGGACGCATGGGATTGGAGAAACAGATGCGTCCAACATACTGGATGCAACTGTCGGTGGGGTTGATAACTGTGCCTGTTACAGGACGTGTGGTCGATGCCGCAGCCGAAAAGGCAGCAACAACTGAGAGCATAAGAAAAACAATTCTTTTCATGAACTATAGTATGGTTTTTTTGTTATTCGCTTTGCAAAATTACAAAAATTATGATTAACTTTGCACCAAAAGCGATAAAAAACAATGATGGACGAAGATTTCGACATAAGACAAGAGCAAATCTCAGCATCGGAGAAAGACTATGAGAACGCACTCAGACCACTCTCGTTCGATGATTTCAGCGGACAGAAACAAGTGGTAGAGAACCTCCGAGTGTTTGTAGAGGCTGCTAAATATAGGGGCGAACCATTGGACCACACCCTGCTCCATGGCCCACCAGGACTGGGTAAGACCACACTGTCCAATATCATTGCCAATGAATTGGGAGTGGGATTCAAGATTACCAGCGGACCGGTGCTCGACAAACCGGGCGACTTGGCGGGCATCCTGACATCGCTCGAAAAAAACGATGTGCTCTTTATCGACGAGATACACCGTCTGTCGCCAGTGGTTGAAGAGTATCTATACTCGGCTATGGAGGACTATCGCATAGACATCATGATAGACAAAGGACCGTCGGCACGGTCCATACAGATTGACCTCAACCCCTTCACACTCGTGGGGGCTACTACAAGAAGCGGACTCCTGACGGCTCCACTGCGCGCACGTTTCGGTATCAACATGCACTTGCAGTATTACCAACCAGAAACGCTACAACGCATTATCACGAGATCGGCATCGATTCTCGGTGTACCCATCACCGCTGAAGCAGCGGCTGAAATAGCGGGAAGATCGAGAGGTACGCCACGTATCGCCAATGCACTGTTGCGACGAGTGCGCGACTTTGCACAGGTGAGAGGCACTGGACGCATCGACACCAATATCACACAGGTGGCATTGACAGCGCTCAACATCGACCAATACGGACTGGACGAGATAGACAACAGACTGCTCCTGACCATCATCGATAAGTTTAAAGGCGGGCCGGTGGGTATCACGACCATTGCTACGGCTATCGGAGAGGATGCAGGAACTGTGGAGGAAGTCTATGAACCATTCCTCATCATGGAGGGTTTCATCAAGCGAACACCACGAGGAAGAATGGTCACCGAACTGGCTTACAAGCACTTTGGACGCAATCCCTATACGGGAAACATCATGGAACCAGGACTCTTTGACGAATAAAAACTATGAGAACAGGAATATTTGTGGGGAGCTTCGACCCCTTTACCATCGGACACGACAGCATCGTCAGACGAAGTGTGGCACTATTTGACAGACTCGTTATCGGCGTAGTGGGCGATCATGTGGGGAAACCTTATATGCAACCGGCGGAAAATCGGATGAAGGCGATTGCCGAACTCTATGCTGACGAACCACGCATAGAAGTGAAACCGTACTACGGACTGGCGGTGGATTTCGCTCGCAACGAGGGGGCACAGTACATCATCAAAGGGGTTAGGTCGGTAAAAGACTTTGAGTATGAACGCGAACAGGCGGACATCAACAGACAAATGAGTGGGGTGGAAACACTGCTGCTATACAGCGAACCACAACTTTCGAGCGTTTCTTCAACCATGGTGCGAGAACTGATGCACTTCGGAGTAGATGTTTCTCCTTATCTGCCCAAAGCCAAAACACCAACGAAGCAATAACGCTGGGCGATGAAAATACAGCGTATGACTACAATATACAGATAGAACGAAAATTAAAAACAATATGATAACATACAACGCAGAAAACGTGAAATTCCCGAAAATAAAGCGCCGGGAAACCACAGCATGGATTAAAAAAGTAGCTGCCTCCTATGGAAGAAAGGTGGGAGAGATAGGGTATCTCTTCTGCGATGACGAGAAAATACTGGAGGTGAACCGCGAATACCTGCAACACGACTATTATACTGATATCATCACCTTCGACTATGATGAGGATGACATCATCAGCGGAGACCTCGTCATATCACTCGACACTGTGAAGAGCAATGCAGAACTCTTCCATAAAAACTATGACGAAGAACTACACCGCGTCATCATACACGGCATCCTACACCTCTGTGGCATCAACGACAAAGGGCCGGGAGAACGCGAAATCATGGAGGCTGCAGAAAACAAAGCGCTGGCAATGCGGACCGCAGAAGCACAATAGCCGAAAAACGAAACTGTAAATACTTACACACAAATACACTAAAACACTAAAACCTATGACAGCAATTATCGCTATTATCCCCATTATCCTGCTCTTCGTATTGATGCTGGGACTGAAAATGCCCGGTCACAAGAGCGCATTTATCACTTTGGCAGTCACCGTCCTGTTAGCGCTATTCGTGGCGCCAGCAATGGGCATGATGCCAGAAAAGTTTGCCACTGCCAGTACCTATGCAGTAGTGTGGTGGAGTCTTGTGGAAGGCATACTCAAAGCCGTATTTCCTATACTCATCATCATTCTGATGGCTATCTACAGCTATAACATACTGGTGGAATCGAAAGAAATAGAAACTATCAAACAGCAGTTTACGTCGTTTACAGACGATAAAGGAATACTCGTTCTCATGCTTGTATGGGGATTCGGAGGACTTCTCGAAGGTATGGCGGGATTCGGAACGGCAGTGGCTATTCCTGCGGCAATACTTATCGGACTGGGATTCAAACCGATGTTCTCGGCACTGGTGGCCCTCATCGGAAACACCGTGGCTACGGGATTCGGCGCTGTGGGAGTGCCGGTAACAACGCTCTGCAACGAGGTGGCACCGGGCGGATCGGCATCGGCAGAAGCCATTTGCGAGACATCGGCATTCGCTGTGATACAGCTCTCACCATTGTTTATCCTACTGCCGTTTATCATCCTGATGCTCACCGACCGGAAAGCATGGGCGAAAAACATTGCTTTGGCACTATGGACGGGCATCATATCGGTAGTGGTGCAATATCTCTGCGCACGCTATCTGGGATCGGAAACCCCTGCTATCATAGGCAGTGTGGCGGCTATCGTAGCTATCATCATCTATGCTAAACTCTTTGGAAAGAAGAAGGAACATCGTGAGAACGAACGACACTTCACACTCGGAGAGACCTTCCGCGCATGGAGCGTATATCTCTTTATCCTTGTGTTTATCCTTGTCAGCGGTGCACTATGCCCACCGGTCAACGATTTCCTCAAAACGCATCTTGTATCGAAAGTGCCGCTGCCAGTCATCGGTTCTACATTCAAGTTTGGATGGATATCCAATGCTGGACTCATGCTCTTCTTAGGTGCTACCATCGGTGGAATGATACAAGGACTTTCTTTACGCAAGTTGATGACAGTGCTTGCACGTACTACGATCAACCTGCAGAAAACGGTGGTGACCATCGTTTCACTCATCGCATTGGCATCGGTCATGAACTATAGCGGCATGATAGGGGCTATTGCGGCAGGACTCGTGGCACTGACGGGATCATTCTATCCATTCTTTGCACCACTCATCGGTGCTATCGGTACATTCGTTACGGGTTCTGATACCTCGTCGAATATACTTTTCGCAAAACTACAAGCCAATGTGGCAGGACAGCTCGGCATGACGGGCACATCGTCATTCTATGGCATCTCTGGCTCGGAAAGCAACTGGCTCGTCGCTGCTAATACCACTGGTGCAACTGGTGGAAAGATGATTTCACCACAAAGTATCGCTATTGCTACCGCATCGTGTGATATGCAAGGAAAGGACGGAGAGATTATGCTTTCGGCTATTCCCTATGCGGTGGTATATATCATACTCGGAGGACTCATGGTCTATTTCGGTATTTAATTTGGATGACATAACATACTGACACGGCCTACAACAAGACAACATACACCTATTTATATATATGGAACACGACAACAAGCAACCGGTTTGGACGGATGACGACGTGAAATATATGCGGCGTTGCATACAACTGGCAGAGAACGGACTGCTATCCACACGCCCTAACCCGATGGTGGGTGCGGTGATTACAGCACGCGGAAGAATCATTGGAGAGGGCTATCACGTGAGATGCGGACAAGGTCATGCAGAAGTGAATGCCTTTGCTTCTGTATGCCAAGACGACGAACCATTGCTCAAAGAGGCAACCGTATATGTGTCGCTCGAACCCTGCTCACACTGGGGGAAGACGCCACCTTGCGCCGATTTGATTATCAGCAAGGGGGTGAAGCGCGTTGTGGTGGGCATCATCGACCCATTTGCCCAAGTGCAAGGACGTGGCATCAGAAAATTGCGTGAAGCTGGAATAAAGGTGGAAGTGGGATTGTTGGAGGATGAGTGTTGGTGGCTCAACCGCCGATTCTTTACTTATCATGCCCAACAACGACCATACATCATCCTGAAATGGGCACAGACGGGCGATGGATTTATCGATGACCATTACCACCCAGTAATGATTTCCAATCCACAAACGCAAATGCTTTCACACAAACTGAGAGCGGAGGAAATGGCTATATTGGTGGGACATACCACTGCTGAGCGCGACAAACCGGCTCTCAACGTGCGACACTGGACAGGACAAGATCCGAAGCGCATCATTCTAACCCATGCTCGCCCACTGCAGCAACTCATAGATGATCTTCACCAACAGGGCATCCAGTCGCTCATCGTGGAAGGTGGAAGAAAGACATTGGAAAGTTTTATAGAAGCGGGATTATGGGACGAAATACGGAGAGAGCTATCGCCCATGACCGTTGGAGACGGTACTCCTGCACCCCATTTGCCTGCCGACATCGCCATTGTCAGCCATCACCATTATGCCGACAACACCATCACCGTTTATTGCCGCAAACAACATAAAGGCTCACAAGCATAACAAAACTACTACATAACACGTGCAGGGATTCTGAAAGGAATCCCTGCACATGTTATAATAGCTTATCGCTCAACATTTATTGAAAATATTCTTGATAGCATAAAGTGGATAGACCCTGATGTCATCATAACTACAGAAGTTTTCGTATCTTATCAAGAATTGGTTAAATTTTATAAATTTAGGGGATAAGAATCACTCAAATCAGAGAAAATTAGGGGCTAAGAACAGAATTAAGACATTAGATAATGCCATAATGGCGAAGCGCCAAAAGGATGCCGTCATCATCTACACTTGTAGTAACATAAGTAGCAACAGCCTTCAATTCGGGGATGGCATTACCCATGGCGATGCCTGTTCCAGCCTTGAGAATAATGCTCATATCGTTGCCACCGTCACCGAAAGCGATGGTGTGGCTCATATCTATACCTTCCGCCTCCGCCATGGTGATGAGCCCTTTGCCTTTGTCAGCATCGCAATGGGTAATGTCGGTAAACTCCGGATGCCATCTGCCCGACACACAATGGGACACCTGGGGCATAAGCAACGACTCATGGTGGGCATCAAAGAATGCCGACAACTGATAGACAGGTTCTTCCATAGCCACGTCAAGGGGCGTATCGTAGTCGATATTGGCCACTGCAAGGTCGTGTTCAAAGATACGTGCAATACACTCTTTGCTATTGAATGGCACCATGCGTGACTCGGTGCAAACAAGACAAGCATTGTCATTCTGACGACAATCATTGAGAATCAAATCCACATCGGCAGGGGCTATAGGCACACGACGAACGGTGCGCTCGCCTACAAAACAATGTGCTCCGTTGGTAGTGATATAGCCGTCAATGAGATGTTCGATGGGTTTGAGATTGTTGAGAATATAATAGGGACGTCCCGTAGAAATATAGATGCGTGCACCATTGGCCTTAGCCTGTGTGAGGGCAAGGATGGTAGATGGTGGTATCTGGTGGGTTTTGAAACTAACGAGAGTACCGTCGATATCGAAGAAAAGGGCGTATTGATGATCCATGAAATACAATCTTTATATTGCGAAAATAAGTGGGTAAGAGGTTTATTTCCTACCGAAATCGGCAGGCACCTCACCCCATTTCTTGGTTTCCCACTTGATGATGGGGTTCGTCCAAGTGTGTGTGTTCAACCAACGCTCGGCGCGCTGGATAATCTGATAAAGTGGTTCTGTCTGTGGTGTGCGCTCAAGTTTGGTCTTACACTGACGCTTCTTCACCCAAAGAATGGCGTTGTAAGAGTCGCTATAGATGGTTTTTTGCGTTTGTCCCTGCTGTTGCATGAGTGCGAGTGCATGGACTATGGCGAGAAATTCACCGATATTGTTGGTGCCTTTCATCGGACCAAAATGGAACACACGGGCACCTGTAGCTAAGTCGATGGCCTGATATTCCATCGGACCTGGATTTCCGGAACAGGCAGCATCGACGGCCCACGCGTCTGCCGTCACCTCAAGAGGCAACGGCAGAACGGTGTCGTTTCGATAGTCGGGAGGGTTCTGCATGGGCTACATACGCTCTGGAACCTCGATACCAAGCAGTGCCATGCCATTGCGAATGACTTTTGCCACGTTGCGTGCAATAACAAGACGCACGAGTTTCTTCTGCTCGTCGGCCTCGTTGAGGATGCTATAGTCGTGGTAGAACTGATTGAATACCTTTGTGAGTTCGTAGCAATAGTTGGCAATACCACTGGGACTGTAGTCTTTACCAGCCTGTTCTACGGCAGCGCCATACTCGCTCATCTTCTGAATGAGTTCGGTTTCCTTGTCGGAAAGAACTGCGTTGAGTGGTGCTTCAGATGTTCCCTGCTCGCCTGCCTTGCGCAGAATGCTGCGGATACGGGCATAGGTATATTGGATGAAAGGACCGGTATTGCCGTTGAAGTCGATAGACTCTTCGGGATTGAAGAGCATATTCTTGCGTGCATCAACCTTCAGAATGAAGTATTTCAGGGCACCCATTCCCACGATGCGGGCAATCTCGTTGCGCTCGTCTTCGCTCATATCGTCAAACTTACCCAGCTCCTCACTGGTCTTCTTGGCGTCGCTGACCATGAGTGCCATCAGGTCGTCGGCATCGACAACAGTACCTTCGCGGCTTTTCATCTTACCATTGGGAAGTTCGACCATACCATAGGAGAAGTGGACAAGTTCCTTACCCCACTTAAAACCGAGGCGGTCGAGGAGTATTGAAAGTACCTGGAAGTGGTAGTTCTGCTCATTGCCCACCACGTAAATCATCTTATCGATGGGGTAATCCTGGAAGCGCATTTCAGCAGTGCCGATATCCTGTGTCATATAGACGCTGGTGCCATCGGAACGCAACAGCAGTTTCTGGTCAAGGCCCTCGTTAGTAAGATCGGCCCAAACAGAATTGTCGGCATGACGCTCAAAGAGGCCTTTGGCAAGTCCTTCCTCTACTTTGGCTTTACCCTTGAGATAGGTCTGCGATTCATAGTAAATCTTATCGAACGAAACACCCATCTTTTTGTAGGTCTCGTCGAAACCGGCATATACCCAGTTGTTCATCTTTTGCCAGAGGGCACGAACTTCGGGATCATTATTCTCCCACTTCACCAACATCTCGTGTGCCTCCTTAATGAGAGGAGCCTCCTGCTTAGCTTGTTCTTCGTCCATGCCACTTTCAACAAGCTGCTTTACTTCTTCGCGATAATGCTTATCGAAGGCAACATAGTAATCACCTATCAGGTGATCGCCCTTCTTGCCGCTTGTCTCAGGAGTCTCGCCATTGCCATATTTCAACCAAGCCAACATAGACTTACAGATATGTATGCCTCGGTCGTTGACAATATTGGTCTTCACTACACGATTACCATTAGCTTGCATAATCTGTGCCAACGACCAACCCAACAGGTTGTTGCGCACGTGTCCCAAGTGAAGTGGTTTGTTGGTATTAGGCGAAGAGTATTCGATCATCACCAACGGACTATTTTCATTAGCTTGGCGCTCACCATAGTGTTCGTTGGCATTGATATCGTTGAGCAGGGCAAGCCATGCTGCTGGCGCAATGACCAGATTGAGGAAACCCTTCACAACGTTGAATCCGGCGACAGCTTCGCAATGGTCTGCAAGATACTGACCAATCTCTTGTGCAGTCTGTTCTGGATTCTTCTTAGAAATCTTAAGGAAGGGAAATACCACTAATGTAAGATTACCCTCAAACTCACTACGTGTCTTCTGCAGTTGCACCATCTTTTCGGGCACTTGTTGTCCGTAAAGTGATGATACGGCCTCTTGTGCCGATGTGATTATCTGTGATTCTATATTCATATACCTATTATATTTAGAGTGCAAAGGTACGATTAAGTGAGCAGAATACAAAAAGAAATATCATTTTTCTTTTTTATTCTCGAACGTGAGTACCTAAGATGCGAAGCATCAAAGGTACGATTAAGTGAGCAGAATACAAAAAGAAATACCATTTTTCTTTTTTTATTCTCGAACGACAGTACCTAAGATGCGAAGCATCAAAGGTACGATTAAGTGAGCAGAATACAAAAAAAAATACCAAATTTCTTTTGGATTCTCGAACGACAGTACCTAAGACCGTAAGGTCAAAGGTAACCACAAAGCCTTTAAAGGCATACGAATAAGCGATAGAAAAAACATACGCCACAGAAAATAATATGCTTAAATGCTTTCGCAATTGCTGGAAATTTCGTACTTTCGCATCAACTAAACACTAAAAAAGCAATTGCCTTATGAAGAAAATCGTAGTTTTGACAGGTGCCGGAATGTCGGTAGAGAGTGGACTGAAAACTTTTCGCGATGCTGACGGATTGTGGGAAAACTACCCCGTAGCACAGGTGGCAACACACGAAGGATGGCTCGAAAACCCCACTTTGGTGACCAATTTCTATAATATGCTGCGAAAAAAATGTCTCGATGCCAAACCCAATGAGGGCCATAAACTTGTAGCAGAACTCGAAAAGAAATATGATGTGACTGTCGTGACCCAGAATGTGGATAACCTTCACGAGGCTGCAGGATCATCAAAGGTAATCCATCTACACGGAGAACTCATGAAGGTGTGCAGCAGTAGAGACGTAGATAATCCTCGATATCAGCAACTTCTCACTGCCGACAACTGTGAAGTAAAGCCCGGTACACTGGCTGGCGATGGATCGTTGCTCCGCCCCTTTATAGTCTTTTTCGGCGAAGGCGTGCCAATGATCAGTCGTGCAGCTGATGAAGCAGAACAAGCGGACATCTTTATCATCATCGGTACATCGCTCAACGTCTATCCTGCCGCCGGACTGGTGCAGTATGTCAGGCCAGGAGTACCTGTATATCTCATAGACCCCCACCCCATCAATGCTGGTTCCAACGTGCAGCAAATACAGGCCGGAGCCAGCGAAGGCATGCGCCAACTCTCAAAACTGCTTCTTTCAGACTAACGCAAACTATAGAATATAGGATCCATAAGCTATAATGGTCGCGAAATGTAAACAAGTGCTAAAATACTGATGTTTTCGCACACAGCAATTGATTCATATCAATAATATATGTTTATTTTGCGTAAAATATTTCAAAAAAGTTGCGTCGTTATGAAAATCATCGTAACTTTGCATCGTCAAAAAGAACAAGAGGTTCTTATACGACATTCGGTTAATAGATTGTTTTAGGTTAGTAGTAATATTTATAGTTTTAGGTTTTTAGTTATTG
>OQWI01000426.1_pt1 | contig 19404 bp, 28 predicted proteins | sample 1691551 | NCBI WGS metagenome assembly OQWI01 (sample SAMN03418259, study PRJEB22391) | human gut metagenome | biome: human-gut; feature: organic feature; material: feces | host: Homo sapiens | place: Tanzania | collected 2013-01
TCAAGCAAAAATTTGTGGCTTTCGCTTATGAGAGCATCTGCCGGAACATCTTTGCAGAATTGTGCCATAAGGGGCAAATCGACTTTGCACCTTCACGCATTGGCTCTTACTGGCGCAACGACAACGAGGGAGACACGGAGATTGACGTTGCTGCGGTAGACAACCAACACAAACGGTTGTTCCTTGGTGAGTGTAAGTACCATACAAAACCTGTGGATGTGGCGGTCTACTCTGCCTTGCAGGAAAAAGGGCAGTCCAAAGAACTTACAGCGGCCTTTAAGGGCTACAAAATTGTGTACGGGCTGTTCTCCAAGAGTGGCTTTACCGATCGACTGTTGGAAATGGCTGGGGAGAACCCGAATCTGATTCTGATTCAGGAAGATGCCATTTACAAAAAATAATATAATTATAGCAGTTTTCGTTTTTAATACACAAGCAACATCTACAAACTGCATATCGCAAATATGCCGTTTTGTGAAGCGTTATTTGTGAAAATTGCGATAGAAGCGAAACGCAAAACGCCGCAGCGGGTTATCCTGCTGCGGCGTTTTGATTAAAGATCGAACAGGAGATCAGCGGAACTTTTCTCTGCCAGAAATTCCTGCGGGTGGTAAAGCTTGTATAACGCTTCGGAAAGTGTCAGGCGCAGATAATCGGTATTGGGGATGGAATCTGTCTCGATTTTCTGCTCTAGATCCAAAAGCCAGTTTCTTATGGTTTCTTCATAGCCAGTCTGGATGTTTCCAGCGCGTACAGCTCGCGCCAGATCGTTGACGATCCGAAAGTCAAAGTAAAATTTTCCATATTTCGGCTCAGACCGATTCAAGGAAGTTTCAATCAGATGCCGTTTCCAAGAAGAACGCTGAGACGATTCGTTGCCGACCGCTTTGATGCACAGACGAAGCTGGTTGAAAAAGGAATCGGCTTCTGCACACAGCTTTTCCAAAGCGGCAGTACAGTCTGCCTCACTGAGTGAGTCAAATTGATTGAGCGGCGCAGTTCCTTCCGGCTCTGGAAGATACTGACGCAGATCGCTGCAGGATCGAGAAAGATAGAATCCGTTTTCCAGGCCGCCATGGCAGAGTGCACTCCGCAGATTACCAATAATGTGGTAATGCTTGAGCATGAGATTACTCCAGGTCGGAATGTTTTCCTGCTTGCAAAAGCGTAAAAAGGTAAGCAGAAAGCTTGAACCATAGTCATGGTAGACCACATATAATCCGGTTACCACTTCATAGAAACGTCCGCGGCTCTCACTGGAATGAGGACGCTTCAGATCGGGAGAACTGAAAAACAGCGGCGTCCCAAGAGAAGTTATGGCCTCGCAGTTCAGATTTTCGAGTGCTCCCGGGGTCAAAATCTGCGGAAAGGTATTACACACGGCGATCACCACCATTCTGAGGACTCTCGATTTGAGCGCCGATGAGGTTGAAACCGATGATCGCAGGTTCGGACGAAGGACGCTGTTCCTCTAGGAAGGGCATTCCGTGAAAAAGATATTCCATGGCACTACCCAGAACAGGCATTCCAAAGCGGGTCAGGACCTTATCGGTACTCTTTTGCATGGGGCGGATTTCCTCGCGGAAGCTGGCGGTATAGTTTCGACCAATATTTCGCCGAACGTTGACAAGGAACAAGCGTGGGATAGTGGTTTCTTCTGAGCAAAGAATGAAACGATCGATAATACGGGCGTTCGAATCTGGTGCGGTGCAGCGTTTTGCTTTGTCAAAGTCTTCTCTTGATTTTTGGGCGTCTCCGTAGATCCACTGGTAGATTCCCATCAGGAAGTAAGCAGGAGCAAAGGTGTCCTGAGGGTCTCCCTCTGCCAAGCTTGCATACTGACCGCATTCCCGGTAGAGCTGATCCCATTCAGCTCGAGAGAGAGAGACCCGCTGCTTTTCTGCCAGCATTGGATTTCCGGTTTTGAGGAACCAGCGTGCACGAAGAAGCATGGCAACGCACCGGGCGCTCCTGGTTTTGGAGATTTCGGTTTGGCTTCTTTCCAAGAGCGCGATTACTTTTCGGGCATCATCCTGCATCTGCGTCATCAGATCATCCGGAAGAGCTTCTCTTAAAAAGGGAATATCCCGCAGAAGGTACAGATACCGATCTGCTCGAAGCATACTGACGGAATCGGAGCTTTTGGCGGGCCGAAGCGATTCCCGGCTGTCGCCCTGCCAGAGCATTCTGGCCTGTAGATACAGAAAAATATCACTGTTTTCGCGGAAGATGGCTTCCTGCAGCTGAACCATTTTCTGGCAATCTGTGCCAAGTTGCGCATAGACATTTTTGATTTTAATAATGATATCATCCCTGTTCGGCTCCTTGACGAGTGCTTCAAGATCCAGCATATCATCGATCGCACAGAGAATCCAGGCAAGTTCAGCATTTGCCTCGGATGTATCTTGCTTTTCTGTGCTCCGGTGATAAACGCTATAGGCGTTGAGTAGGATATCGAGCATAAAGTTGCTGGAAAAGTCTCTCCGCAATTTGTGCTCCCGCAGAGTGTGGTCATGGAGAAATGCCTGATGGATACGCCGTTTGATCTCGGCGTAATATACTTCGTTGAAACTTTCCTGTAAAGCCTGCTGATAGTTTGCGCAGAGTTCTACACTTAGGCGGGTATACTGCAGACTCTCGGTCTCTCCGCAATCTTCCAATTTCTGCAATGTCTTTTCCAATCGACTGCGTGCGTTAGCGACTTCCTCACGGAAAAGGCTTTTTTCGGTAGGGCTTTGCTGCTCATCCAGCCGCGCATAATATTCCCGCGTCAGATGTGCATAGACCAGAACGATTTCCGGATTCTGTTCCTGGCAGAGGATGGCCTCTTCGGCGATCTCACTCCAGTATCTGCGGTATGCAGAATAATCTGTTATGGTTTCACTCTGCTGTTCCGAAAGCATTCCGTGACCGTTTGGTCCGAACTGACGGATCAGATCCACCACGGCACGGATCTCGCAGTCGGTGCTGGCCATTCGGATGATTCGCTTCAGGATCTCAACTTCTCGTTTTTTGCGCAGATCAGTATGGCTCCCAAGCGGCTGTTCACAAAGCATGCAGATGCAATTTTCCGCCTCCAGAGAACTGCGGAAGCGGACATAATACTCTTCGCCGAACCCATTGATATTCTGCTGCTCGACGTTGATCAGGGTGTCATTATGCAAGATCTGAATGATCTTCGAGCCCTCATCATCAACACGGATGCCCGCTTCATCCTCTTGCAAGAAGCGCAGAAGGAGATTCGAAGGAAGGCTAACGCCAAACTCACTTGCAAGAGCAATGTTTTCGTTGAGAATATAGATCTTTCTTGAAAGTTCCTGGAGCTTTTGCATTTTTCGGGAGGTCTCATCTGCGGGAGCATCCGTTTTCAGAGCCTCATTCTCCTCTTTCATCTCCTTCAAAAGCATCCGCAGCTTCATCTGGAAGGAAGATGCAATGCCCTCCTGCATGCGGATCTCCTGTGCTTTGAAAAAGCGCTCCACATAATCGTTTAAGCTCTGAGCCGTCTGTTCTTCTGCATAGATTTTTTCACGGCGGAACTGTGAAACAAGGAGATTCTCAAGGCTGCGATATTCTGCGTCAAACTCGTATTTAAACATTTCTTCCAGCCAGAACAGCATACTGTTGCTCTGCAGCAGAGCAGGGCTGCGCTTCTGCTTTTGCCGTAAAATTTCAAAGCGGTCGGCATAAGCGCCCCCAAGGGAGCACAAAGTTTTTTTCAGAAGTTTTTCTTCTTTGTCCTGAAGATTTTGTGACAGGGTGATGACATTGTCACCGGAGGAGGCTTTGTATACACTGCCTACGACCTGAACGTTTTGCGAGAACAACCGCTGCTGAAGTGCTTCGTAATCATTGACAGACTGTTTCAGACCATCGCCATCCCAAACGATAAGTGTTTTATCTGACAGCCTTTCCTCCGAATGTTCAGAATTACACAGGCAGTTTTTCACGAATTTAAACAAGCGTTCTCCGGCACCGGGCAAAAGATCTCCTCGAATATAGATCACAGGATAGACTCTCCGGCTTGCAACCGTCAGTGCCAGGTTGGCAAGCATTGTGGATTTTCCGCTGTTGCTGGGACCTTCCAGAATAACAGGACGGCGCTTTCCTCCTGTCTCTTTCAGTGCTGTGCACACACGGGTCTCCAGTTCCTGATCCAAGTTGCGCCGGATATAAAAAGGCGTCTGTCCGACCGGGGTTCGGAAAAGGTGCCAGCTGGGAAGCCCATCCTGAACCAGAAATGCAGAAAAACTCTGCGCACGATTGGAGATAACCGGTGGGCCTTCATTGAGGATCGAATCATCAAGCAGACAAAGATTTCCACCATTGATCGCAGAAATATCTGCCCTTGGAATACGGATGGTGTGGGTTTGATTGCCATCGGCACGCAGGGTGAGCGATACGTTCAGATCATTCGAAAAGATCTCGGCATCATCTGATCCGTCCTCTGACTCCTGAAAGAATTCCGGCATATGACGCTGCAACTGTTCATAGAATCCTTCCGGTTCGGCGATCAGGATTTCTTGAGCGGCAAGATCAGAAGCGTATTCTTCCAGATGTCGCGGAGCGTGAAACCAGTAGATACTCTTTGGACGCATTTCCGTCAAGGGTTCGAACAGATTTTCGTCGGTCAGCCAGTCAATACCCGGATCCAATCCATCGATTACAAGGACTCCCTGGTATTCCAGGTAGTCGCGGATCCAGCGAATACGGTCTTCGATCCGATGCATAAAAACCTTTGAGGACGGATCATACGGTAAATGGTTCCGATCACCACATAGATTTACCCGATAGCGCCGATCTTTGTTCAGATATTTTGGATTTCCGTGCCGTTCATTCTGAGGAACATCTGTGCAGCCTCTGGCAGAAACAGGAATATCCACGAGAGAACTGGTATAAAGCAGGCTCCACCGTAAATTTACAACAGCCTTTACCGCAGAAAGGCCGGACTTTCCACGGCTGGCTGCTTCAATCTGAGCGTATAGATTTTCGGCGGCAGTTTTGGTTTTGGCGGCTTTTTCCCACAAGAGGGGATAATCCGGCACGGCACGAGGAAGATTCAGAGCAGGATAATCTTTTTGAACAAGCGTCTCCCAAACGGGATCCTTTTCTCCACCTAAGGTCAAGTAATTTTGCCCAAGGAGAAGAATGGACGGTCCGGTTTGGATCTGGTGATACAGAGAAACAAATTCTGAAAGCTCCATACTGTTGCTGTGTCTTTACCTATTAGCCGGTAGAGACATTCTCCTTTCGTTTTTGAGTGGTGGAAAGCTGGAACAGCTATGCTAAAACCAGTATACATCAGAACAGATATCAGTTCAACTCCTGTAAATGAGTTAAAAATTAGACCCACAGAGTCACTTCCCTGCGGGTCTGCCTTCCCCGCCCCGGGAACGGTTCAGGGTGGGGTGGTGCTTCTCGATGGACTGCTGCTCGTGCTCCCGGCGGGTGTGCGATGTGGAGCGGCCATCGGCCACCATGTATTCGAGGGTACTGCCGCAGCCCTTGCCGGTGGGCAGCTTTCCACTGCGGATGTGCTCCTGCATCCGCCGGGCAAGGTCGTTGGTCTCGCCGATGTATGTAATGCGGCCGGAGCCGTCCCGCATCCGGTACTCGCCGGGGCTGTTGGGCGGTTTGTGCCCGGCTCCGGTGGTAGGGTCGTATTTCCAGGGACGGCCTGTCTTGTAGATAGACATGAGGTGCCTCCTTATCGCTTGAGATCGGGCCTGCCGGGGAGTACATACTGCGGCCACAGCTTCGAGGATTCCGGAAGCTGTGCTTTGCCGCAGTAACGGCACACCAAGCCAAGGTCGCCGATCGAAGGGTTATAGTGGTAGGGGTTGTGGCAGTGGATGCACTGCCGGGTCATGGACAGCAAGCTCATAGAAGAGCCCTCCTTTCAGGGTCAGTGGCGGTCATCTTTGTGGTCCCGGTCGTCATGGGAGACCTCAGACAGGACCTTGAGCCCTACAGCGGCCGCAAGCAGACCGCCGACGGGTGCAGTATGGGCAACCACAGCAACTGCGGCAGACATGAGCGTGAACATACGGACACACCTCCTCTCAGGGGCAAAAAGGTTTCAGGCGTACTGGCAGTCCGTTGCTGCCTCCGCGCTCTGCGTGGCGCAGGCCGCGGCAGCGGTTCCGGCACCGATGAGGGTGCCTGTGGCAGTGCCGGTGGCGACCGATGCGCCGGCGATGGGGGCGATGGCGCCGCCGATGGTGCCGCCCAAGGTCGCGCCGGTAAGGATCATGGAAAGAACAAACATGATGGTACCTCCTATCATTAATGGGGTGAAACGAAGTGGAATGCACCGGGCCCCTGCCCGGAAGGCCGCGTTTCGGCGGCTCTGCTGGGGTGAGGCCCCTTGCTGTGACTTTATTATACAGCATCGGAAATGGAATTGCTACGTGACAAAAAACTTTATTTTTTGTTCCAAATTCAAGTAAATTATGCTATAATTGCGTTATAAAAGTTCCAAAGTGGAACAAATATGAACATTTGAGCCTGCGGAGGTGTCTTATGCTTTTTTCCGAGATTGGAGATGTTCTGGAGGACCTCTCCAGAAACAAACAACGGCTGACCCTGAGCCACCGCGCCTACAGCACGCTACTCCACGATGACGATATCTTTGAGCCGGACAAAAAGTCGAAGCGGCCTGGCGGCGATCCCTCTTCCACTCTGATCAATCAGATTTTCCAGAACTTCCATGAGACGGCAGAGTCCTCCATCCAGATGAAGCTCAGCGTTGAAAGAGAGGCTCTTGCTCTTCGGTTCGTGGGTCAGGAGAAGGCCGAAATCTGCACTGACGTGGTGCTGGACCTCTTACGGGAACAGCTCGAAAAGAACGTGCACCGCCGGCAGCAGGACAAAGGCTGCTCCTTTTTTGTCCGACTTAGCAAGCCCGTGCTGGAAGCTCTTGCGTCCGACGAGCTGCGGGAAGACGCAGAGTTTTACAGCGGGAAGGTCGGCGGTTACTTGAAAGCGCTTCTGGAGGAATACTGCGAGCTGCCCTATGCGGAGCGGGAACGCATTTATTATAAGGAGCAGCTCCAGCTCATCGAGCTGGCCATTGCTAACAGGGAGCAGCTCAAGCTCACCTTGAACAGCAGAAAAAAACTGCCGCAGCCCCGGGAGCGGCGGCACCGAACAACATCACTTACCTGAAGCCCCTGTGCATCCAGAAGGATGCGGAGCACCTCTACAATTACCTTGTCGGCATGACCTCTGCCCATCCCGGCGGGCCCTGGAACATAGGCTGCGTCCGGCTTAGCTCCATCAAGAAGATCAGCAGCCTGAAATGCTCCGGGTTCATCAGCGCCGCCGACCAGCAGAAAATTCTGGAAGCAATCCAGAAGAACGGCGTGCAGTACCTGCCGGGTCAGGGAGCTGAACAGACCATTCTTGTCCAGCTAACACCCTATGGAGAGCGGAAATACCACCAGATCCTCCATCTCCGGCCGCAGTACGTCCAAAAAGAGGGCGCAGTCTACACCTTTGACTGCACGCCGCGCCAGGCGGAGAACTATTTTTTCAAGTTCGGCCATGATGTGAAGATCCTTGCCCCGCAGGAACTGGCAGAGAAATTTAAGCGCATGTATGAGTCGGCGGCAGAACAGTATAAATAAGAAGGCATGCCGGGTCTGGGGGCGTTTCTCATTCGTTGTCTTTGCCATAAAGATATCTTGCGATTTTGAGTATAACCCATTTGGAACCTCCGGTTCGCTTTGGTTATTTACATCTCCGCTAAGATGTAACCCTAGTTTACTGCGGGATTCTTTTTATTTCAATTCGCAACTTTTACGAGTTACAGGAATGCTTTCTCTTCTGGAAAAACAGCCGGATATCATATGTCTGGAGATCATTGAAACGTTGAATTTGTCTGTCAGCATTGATACAGTCTGGTGTTTTCTTCAGAAAGCAGGATACCGCAGGAAGAAAAAGACTCTTCATGCCAGTGAACAGGAGCGTTCTCGATATAGTACAGAAGAGAAAAGCCTGAAACGGCCTTATATCTGGGTTCAGTGCAGGTGACCTTGTATTTCTGGATGAAAGTGGCTGCAATACAGATAGGGGGCTCGTTCATGCGGATATGTGTTTTAGTTTTGAAAATTTATACTCATTTGTCTTTTCTCGAACCGCTCCTCTCGTGAGCAGTAGCAGTGCGTGTAGTGGTCGGGTTCTGTGTAGCATTTGCCGTGGTCGCACCACACTGCTATGTCTCCGCCCTGCCAATAGGCGCAATGCTTACAAGTTCTTATTGCCATACTACAAGATGTTTTTCAGTTGCTCGATTACCTGCTCTTTGGTCGTGGTATGCTGCATACCGAGTAGGTCTTGCAGAACGTTCAGTGCAGCGGTGGAGTTTCTCTCGAAGTCTCGGCGGACTATATCGAGGTGGCTTACTTTCTTTTTCTTGCCAACTATCATATATCCTCTGTCTTCGAGTTCTTCCACAAGGTCGTCATCGTCTGCACTGCTAACAAACGGCTCGTCAGCACTCACATTGTAGCCATACGACTTGAGTACGTCTGATATTACACCACATCCGTACTTACAATCTTTTAGCGGAATATATCTGCTTATTTGGTTACAATCATTGCGCTTAGTGATTTCTTCTATCAACTCAACTGTCGCGTGGTCTTTAAGGGTCTTGTCTTTCCGTTCTATGCGTCTGACCATTTCGGCTGCTAACTCTTCTGCTGAATAGTCTTCAAGTGCTTCATTCATTGCCATATCTATGTTGTTTTATAGGTTATTGTTTTGTGGGTTTATAATGAGCACACCTCGCCAAGGGCGAACTTGAGTGCGTGCACCTCTGCTATTATCACGGTGTTGTAGGAGCATTCCCTGTGTAGGTTAATTCGCGCTTCTAACTCCTTTAGCGCGTTCCGTAATTCGGTTTCATTTCTCATTGCTGTTTTGTTTTTTTTGTTTCTGCCGCACAATTTTGTTCGGGCTGCACAACTTACCTTTTGTGGTTATCGTGCGTTAGAAGTTAAATTTTGCGGGTTATTCGTTATTCTGTGGTATCACCCACCATTGCGGGTACTTGGTATGGTTGAACGGATAGGTGAGGAAATAGACCTCGCCTGTCTGCGTGCGGACTATTACCTTTTGCCCGTTGGCGGGTTGTACATCTGCTGTGTTGAACCACCGTACCTCCACGAGGTCTTGGTGTATGGCTGGGTGTTCGTTTTCGAGTGCGTTGCGCACATCGTCAATGAGCATTATTGCCTGCGATAACTGCTCGGTCATTTCTGATTGTGTAAGTGCCATAGTCGTGATGTGTTTGGTTAGCCTCTGGGTTTACTTTTGTCTATGCCTTGCAGACAAACAGGGTTTCGGACTTGCAATATCTTGACGTGCAGGATATTGATTTGCCTTTGCAGTTCATCCGTTTGCATGCTGTCGGCGTGAGCCAGTTGCTTTTGCAGCAGGTCGATACGTTGCTCTATGGCAGCCACCCTTTCGGGAATGGAATTGCGCAGAGCCGTCTCGGGGCTGATGTGTGATTTGCGTACAATCGTAGCGGGGTCTCTCTTGCGCACGTATTTCTGTTTTGTACGCTGCGTTTTGTGGCTGTGATAATATTCCCGCTGATAAGCAAGATAGTTGTCTCGGTCTTTCATAATTAGTTTATGAGTTGATTGGTTTATGGGTTGATGAGTTTAGCGAGAGCAGATAGCCTTTGTCTATCCAATAGCGGGCGTAGGGCTTGCCTGCCTCTATCTCGGGTTGGTCTTTGCAGATGGGTATCATCTCGTCGTGGCGAAGGATGTAAATGATTGCCGAGAGCCGCAAGCACCCACACAGGGTGAGTGCTTCAAGCGGCGTAATGGTATGCCCTTTGAGAAGATAGTTTCGTATGATTGCCAGTTGGCTTTCGGTTCTGTCCATAGAAGTTAGATGTTAGATGTTTGTTTCATTGTTATCGGGTTCTCTGTCAGGATACGATAGTAGGTCTTGCAACCGATAACCGTAGGTGTTGCCGACACGTAGAATGTTCCCTTTTCGGTTACTCCTGCCACTTGTAGTATATGCAATGCGGCTTCTTTGTTGCAGAACTTCATTGTCCGTTTTCCTCGGAAGGCTACATGCAGTTGTGCAGTCTGCGTCATAGGTGTGTCATCGGGGTCGTCGGCACGGCGGATATAGACTTTGTCGATACAGCCCTCGTCGAAAGAGATGGCGACATGCGAACCTTTCTTCAGCCCTAACTCCTTAACAAGCAGTTGCGAGGGGTAGATAGCGTAGGGGTGCACATTGAGCGTGCGTTTGACAGACGGGTGATGACCACGGTTGTGCGGGTTGGCAGCGCAAAGGCTGTCGTGTTTTGTAATTGTGTACATAGAAGTTAGATGTTAGAATTACGTTTGTTCTTTTTGTATTTTTTGCGGAGCAGTTGCTCTATGTTGTGGAGCGACTTTCGTACATCGGCTTTCGGCTTGCCGACTATCTCTGCTATTTGCGCCACACTACATTGCTGCAAGAGAGCGAGACGGAAGATAACGGCTTCCTCCGGCGACATATACTTGCGTGCAAACTCACGCAGGTATTTCATTTTTTTGTCCGATAGTTGGTAATCGGTATCACCCACCATTTCGGGTGCTTCTCCAAGGAGTGTAGATAGCAGTTCGTCCTGTTCGTTTTGTCGGTAGAGCCAAAATAGCGGGTCTGGTATAATGCATCGTTGGTAGTACTGCATTTCCCGCATAAGCGATTGGTAGTAGGCACGTGAGAGCAGGCGTTCGTAGGTGTCCGCTGTCGGCAGATACTTATTGCTTGTGTAGAAGACTATGAGGTATGCCGAATGTAGCATATCCCGTTGCGGGAACTCGGAGAGCAACTGTCTGTAGTGCTGCTCCATGAAACGATTGAAGAGTTTCTGATTGAGAGTCATGATTAGTTTATGGGGTTATTAGTTGATAGTTTTTACAATTTGGAGTTTGTATTATCTTCTGCTTTCTCCTTCGAGGGGAATAACATTGAACATTTTGAAGCGGTCAGCCAGCCGATTGTGGTCGTCGTAGAAGCGCGTGCATACACCGTCATCTCGCAGACGGAGTTGCTCAACTACTACAAGCAGCACAACAACATAGACTTCTATACCTACAATACCGCCGAACAACGCGCCTATGAAGGCAAGCCGTTCTCTCTTTGCCTTAATGACATCGGACTGAACACGCAACGTTTCTATGGCAACGACACGCAGCAGATAGTGGACGAGTTCCTGTATGCCCGCAACGAGATTTGGGAACAGAAAAACAAAGCCGTACGGCGAGCCGTTGAAGTAATAGAGCAGGAAGCGCAGTACATCGCGGTTGTAATCATCGATGACAAACGTTCTATTCTTCTTGGCAAGCAGTATGTTAGCGCAAGCACATACCAGTTTTGTATGCGCATTGTATATACACTGCTCTGAGATGTCGATGTCTTTTTTGCGTGCGGGTTGCAGGCGTGCGATGATAGCCTCGATGTCTGCTATATGCTCTGCAATCAGTCTTTGTTTCCGTTCGTCAGAAGGAGAAGAAGTTGTAGTCTGGTTCTTTGGGTTCGGGTCGTTCTGCCCTTGTAGCACTTCGGCTACCGTTTGAAGATGTTGTTCCATTGTGGTTTGTGTTTTTAAGTTCAAACAATCCCTGCCAGCCATTGGCGATGGACTGCTCTATAATCTGTTTGAATACTTTCGGGTCGTTGTCAGACAAACATAGTGCGGCTTTGTAGTTCAGTTCTATACTCCGCTGCGTCTTGAAAGGTTTGTTTATCTCCTTCCGGTAATCGAGCCACACCGTATAGTCTGCCCGGAACTCGTCGGCAATGAAACTCAAATCGAATTTTGGTTTTGCTTTTGAAGGGGGACTATAGGGGGTAGTAGAAGAACTATTATTTTTTTCTGTAGTAGTTGTGGATAATAAACTCTCGGATAATTCTGAACGCAGTGAAGAATTATCTATATCTTTGTTATTATTATCTTTGTTATTATTATATGTTTGTTCGTTTTGGTTATACAAGTTTGAGCGTTTTGCACAAACTTGATTGAGCGTCTCCGTAGCAGTCTTGATATTGTCAAACGATAGCCGAAAGTATTTCTTTGCGGGCAATCCTTTGCGTTGTATCTCCACCAAATGTGCCGTCTCCAAGTTTTTGAGTGCAGCATCTAATGGTCTTCGTCCGATGTTGAGTGTGTCTTGCAGAGACTCACCAGTGCAGTAGAACCAGCCGTTATCTATTTGGTTGGTCTGCGAGAAGTAGGTGTGCCTGTCCAACAGCAGCGACAGCAGCACGGTCTCGGTCAGTCCTAACGTCTGTACGAAAGCCTTGTTCACCACAAGATATGCGTCCTGTGCGAGATAGGCTTTTACATATTGTTCCGATGTCATTGCAGGAAGGTGAATATTAAAGTGGTTTTCCATAATGTATTACATCTTCTAAACTTTCAATGAGATGTGTAAGGCTGCAAGTTTCAGCACCCGGTTCTCGATGATAGTTTCGAGTGTAATATTCATCCAACTCTTTTATCATAACGTTAAGCAGTACTTTCTGCTCGTCATTTGCGATGTTATACAGCGAAGTAAAGACTTCCTGATACTCTTGGTTTTCACATTTTACGCAAAGGTCTTCGTCGGAAAATCTTGTACCGAAGTCGGTGATGTATCCTGTAACGATTTCTTTTTTCATCGTTTTCATTTGTTCTGTTTGGTTTAATACCCGGGAGAGTATGTGTGTTATACTCTACTCTCCCGAGCGGGTTAATGATTAGTTATTCCCACGGCAGTTGGTCATCAGCCTGCTGTGCGGGTGTTTGCGCAGGTGCTTCCACCGATACCACGCATGGTTCTGCATTGCGTGTTGTCGTATGTTTGACGGCGTTTCTTGTGTCGCCTTCTTCCACGCGGAAGCACTTCACGTTGGTGGCGTAGCCTGTGCGTCCGTCTTTGGCAGTGTACTGCTTGCTGCTTACAGCGCAGGAGAGTGTGATTAACTTACCTGTCTGCAAACTCTCCACGAGCAACCTGCTCTCCTCAGGCGAGGTGCGATAGTTGTCGATAGTGAAAGCGATGGTAACGGGAAACTTGTCGTCGGGTTCTGTAACGACGATGTCCTGCAACGACCACGGATTTCCGTCTCGTGATGTGCCTGTTCTCGGAGAGTATATATCCGATACTCGTCCGTAAATTTTCATTTCAGCCATTTGAATTTTGAATTAAAAATTAGAATTAAGTTTGTTTTTATCTGTCAGCATATTCGTTTGCCCACGCCTCGAAGAATTGGTCTTCTGGGTGCGGCAGCGTAATGCCATACTCGGTTGCGGCATCCGCCTGCACTCGGTTGAGAAAGTCCGTCATCTGCTCTGTGGCCAGTCCTTTGGTACGTCCTGCTATACGACCTTTGGGTGTATCGACAGGCAGGAACAGCAGGCAGTAGGCGTCGTGTACATCGTCTTTGGTATAGACGTAGCCTGTGGCTTGCGTCCACGCTTCGGCTATGCACTTGAACCACAGCCACATCAGTTGGTTCTGTGAGATTGTACGCTGCTTGCGCACCCGCTCCATCGTGATAGTGTACTCGCCGTTTGCCGCCGCCTGCATCCATATCCCGATAGTACCGAGTGTGTTGGTACGGTTGTCGCCCTGTGGCAACTTGACAAAAGTGATACGTTTCATCGGAGTGTAATGGTCAGTCTGCCTTTGGTGGTAGTGGTCTTGACAAAGGGCGCGTAACTCTCCGCTGCCTGCTTGTATATATCCGAAGACATAAACGATTTGAGGTCGAATGTTTTTCTTTCGCTGTCTTTGCCGATTGTAACCTTAGCGGTATCATTCTCCACTGACGACATATTATGCGATTGTAGCGAAGATATGACGGCTTCCTGCAAATTCTTTTTGCGTTCTTCCAACGGTTTGCGCACTATATCTATCTCCGAGAGGGCGGCTTCGTTGTCAGCGTACTCCTTCAGCAGGTCGTTGAGGTCGTCGGGTATGTGGTGCAGCGGGTTGTCGAAAGTCTCATCGCCGTTGATGTAGGCTGCGAGTAATGCTTCGACATACTCCGTCGGCAGCGGTTCTATATCCACGACCGCGCACTTGCCGTCCCGTAGATGGATAGCCCTCAGCCCGACCACGTGGCAGTCGCAGTTCTGTTTCTCGAACAGATGTTTATAGATGGATAGTTGCCAACGCAAGTATTCGGTATTGAGTACGGCTGTGGTCTTCAAATCATACAGGCAGAGGTTGCCGTTCTCGTTCCCGACAAGGTCAATGGACGACGCCACTGTCTGACAATCGCTCACGAGGTACTCCGACGCTATCCATTCGATACCTTTGGTGGCGTTGATGAACGGCTGCAACTCGGCTTTGTCTTCCTCGTTTAGCATATCCGACACGTATAGTTGCACAAAATTGTGCATACGTGTACCGCGCTCCGCAGCCTGCGCAAGCGTGGACTGACTAACCCCGCTGTACAAGTCGGGGAAGATAAGTTTGTGAATGATAGATGTAATGCCTGAGAGTGTCTTGCCCTCGTAGGTGTAGGTGTGTTCAACCTCGTTGAACAGCACGGGTGAGTTGTTTAGTTTCATTTGAGTTTAATGTTGAGTGTTTAGTGTTGAGTGTTGGTTGCGTTTTCGTATTGTTGCAGTTGCTTGCCGCGGTTGATGACTGCTTGCTTGAAAGCGGCGTTGGTTTGCAGGCTCTTGTACTCGCTCCATAAGTCCTTCACCGCCTGCGATGTAGTGCTGCTCTCCACGGCAGCGAGTGCGTCTGACAGGTACTTGTCTTCCGCTTCTTTCTTGGCAGCCGCCTGTGCTTCCGCTTCTTCCTGCGGCAGGTCTTCACAGGCATAGATATACAGCCCCAAACCGTGTCGTGCGCAGGCTTTGGTAAGCGAGCGTTGGATAGCAGTGTTCACCGAGAAAGAAGTTACACGCTCCAAAGGAATGGAGTTGTTGCGGTTGTCCATCACGGGCAGGTACTCGATGTGTTCGATACCGTCGATTGTTACACCCGTCTTCACCCAACAGGTGCGCCCGTCGGTAAAATAGTTCCACCCCTGCGGGTTCTCGTAGATGGTGTATGTGGCTTCGGGATAGGCTTTCTTCACCGCCTGCCAAGCCCACGCCCAAGATAGATAGGTGAGGTTACCTTTCTTCTCGGTGTGTTCGTTCACGTTGATTGCATTGAGCGTATCGAATACGCTCCGTTTTTTTGTTGTTTCCATATTAGTTGAGAGTTGAGTGTTATATTATTTGTGATAAGAGTTCCGTTTCGGAATAGACGATGTGTGCCTTTGCTCCTGAGGGCGATGGATACTTGTGCGGGCGGAGTTTTCCGCAACTGATAAGACCATTGACACGTGCTGTTCCGTGCCGTTTACACATCTCTTTGCGGGTGTAATACTCCTTGATAGGCAGTCCCGCATTTCGGAGGGCGGTGTGTGCTCCGAGTTGTGCGGCGTGTGTGAGGTGTTCGCGCAGCCGCTCTTCTGTCATTTGAATAACTGCAAGTTGCATAAGTGAAAATGTTTTAGTAATTTTGTAGCGTGTTTCTATATTCCAAACCACTGCTACATATATGATTGGAACAAGCAATGAGATATTGATGTGGCTGAGTCGCCACAGCGAGTACGCCCCCCTGTTGCAGATGAGTCGGCAACGCCTTGTGGGTATGCGTAAGCACCTGTATTGCAATGAGATAGGTGAGCCGACAAAAGAAGAAATACTCTTGCGTCTAAAAAATCGTATTGCAGGATTGCAAAACAGCATAACCCACCACGACGGGTATTTGACGTGCGGCATACGAGACGTGCGCTGCCTGCGTGAGAGATACATACTCCCCGCCGTAGTCCGGGACAAGCACGGCAAGTTCTTCCAAGAGACTACGATGATAAGAATGGTAGCCCGCGAGGAGAAGATGGCAGACCTCAATTTAGACAAGGTATGCGCCACGATGAAGTACGGATGTCTGCCGTCGGAGCGTATCGTAAGTGAGGTACTCCGCCGCAAGGGGTGGAATATGTTTGAGCCGCGCCACGAATTGCCGAGTGTGTGGGAAGTGGAGACGGACTACTAACCCCTGTTGGGCAGTTCCACTTCGGCTATCTGTATGCCGTTGATAACGGGTTGATATAAAAAAGGCAGGGTTGTTTGCCCTGCCAAGTTGTTTGTTTTGGTTGGTTATTCCACCACGTGTTCGGAGATGTGTATGCTTTCGCTGTTCTCGAACTCTCTGTGGTTCACAAAGATGTCGCACGCATTGCCTTTGTCGTAGATTTCGTAAAGGACTTCATCGTCTTTGTATTCCTGATTACTGTCGTACTCTGTGAGTTCGTCCGATATACTCTCCTTCCAATCTGCAAGGGCTTTTTGGATAAGCATCCGGCTGCACGCTGCCGCATTGTCGTAGGTATCGAACACTCTTATTTGCAATTCCTGCTCGCAGTCTTTGGCTGAAGAATGAACAACAAGGAATACAGTCTTGGCTGGCGGTGTAGTATAGGTTTTTTGTAACGAGTCGGCAAGAGTAATCACGTCCTCGTCAGGCAAGTCCTCGATAGCCGTGTCCGCACTGCTTGTGATGATACTGCTTTGTCTGATTGTGCTAACGACAATCGTCCCGTTGTGGCAGGTGTCGTCGAAGGCATCGTATCGGACGGACGTTACACCGGAGTTGTCGCTCAATACAACGACTTGTGGCAGCGTTAATGTGTAGTGGCGTATGCCTTTGGTGTTGTAGTCGTACCATTCCAACTTGCCATGGATAATGGCTGTTTCTGCGATGTGATTATAGCACTCCTGTATGAGTGCCGTTAGTCGGTCTTCAAAAGATTTCATATTGTCGTGTGTTTGTTGTGTTAGATATATTCTCCTTCCTCTCTATGGTAGAGAGCGGAACTTGTTTGGTGGAGTATCTCTCGTGCTTCGAGAGTGTCGGCGAGTTCTTCGTCTGGTACTTCATACCACCATTGGGCTTTCTTTGCCTCGGCTACGAGGCGTAGGTCATTCTCTGTCATACTGCTACATATAAAATGTTCCGAGTTTCTGTTCCATATCCTGTTTGGTTTGCCCTTGCGGGATACGGAATACTATGTATGCTTCGCCGCAGTCCCGTCCGTCCCATTCGGTTCGGACAATGATACCGCCTGCACTCTCCACTTCACGGACGGCGCACTGTATGTCGCCTTCGTGTTCGCAATCCACAATGGGATAGTAATACTCTTTCTCTTTCATTGTTGTACTTGTTTAATGTCGTTTATTACTCGCAGTCCCACTCGTCGAGTAACGTCGCAGGGGACTGCCAATCTACATTGTTGAACAGGTCTTCTGCATCCACCGTCGTGCCTTCCACTACTTCTTCAAAGTTCTTGCGTGTATAACCTCCGGTCGTGATGTAGGGGTTGTCCGTGATGTCTTCGCTCACGGCTTCCTTCGCCTCGAACTCGAACAATTCGCCTGCGTTCTGCTCGGAGTTGTCGAAGTCATACTCGGGGACATAGCACACGCCATTGCCCGTGCGGAAAGCGTCATAGTCTTTGTAGATAACACCCGCCCCGCAGTACTCGCCTACATAGTAGGTCTTTTCGTCGGTCTCTATACGCCACCCGACATCGGCTTTCACTATCTTCATAGTCGCTTAATACAAATCATTTGCGCTGAACTCATTGAACAGAAGAACGGTCTCGCCATTCACTTGCTCCCAACTGAGTTCATAAAATCCCATACCAAAACTCCAACCTTTATGTTGCAGTTTTTCCATTGCCCACTCCTTTGATTTCTCGGTCGCCTTTGCTCCTTTGAAACCATAGCCGTACTGGTAGAAACATTTTCCACCATTCTCAACAAACTTGATTGCTGCTTCTTTTGTCTTTTCCATTGTCATAAGTTTTATAGTTCGTCAATAATAACCACACTCAATCCCGCACGGACTAACTGCGGCAGGTAATTTTCTCTCACCCCTATCAGCGGAAGGCGGCATACCTTTTTGAATTTCCTGTGTCGTTTAACAGGCAACTTGACTATCCCGCCCACCTTCGCAGCATCTCCTGCAAAGGCTTCGTAGAAATCTCCTTTCCTAAACAGCAGTATGGCATCGGGGTATTGCTGTTTGAAAGTCTGCTTGTCTGTATCTGTTATCATAACCGTACTTTTTCATACAAACATCTGTGCGAAATCGAACGCTTCTACAAAGTCGTTCCACGATACAGGGTAGTAGGCTTTGTACTTGTCGTAGAGTTCCGCCGTACTCTTTTCCCATACTTCAGGGTCGTTTTCCATATCCTGCTCCAGCCGTTCCACGAGGTTGTCGAAGACGGCATCGCTGTCCGTATAGTCCGCAGGCATGTCCTCTGTCTCCCACCCGTCGTGAAACTGCGGATAGTCGCGCCATCCCCAGCGTTGCTTGAAAGGCTGATATGACCCATTGGAGAACAACAGTCCGTTGTCCTTGATGTAGTTGCCATAGGTGTAGATGTTTCCGTTGCCGTCCATAAAGGCGAACTTGCTGCCGTCGATAATCGTATTGACCATTGCATCAAAGTCTCCGTTATCGTTTGGCTTGTAGCCCGCCCTGAGCATAGGCATTGCTATGCGGCGGAAGAACGTTTCACTGTCGGTCATATCCCGCTCGTTCTGTATGCGCAGAATACCATTGTGCGCAAACGCCCATTGCTTGTCGTCGGATAAGAACGGGTGGCAGTTGCGCACGTTCACACTGCCATGCGTGGCGATACGTGCGTGGTACACCACCGGCTGCGTGTCGGGTATCTTCTGCACCCATTTAAGGAACTGCTCTTCGTTCATTGTCTTGCGCACTTGAAGTCCTTTCTTTTTGCTCCACGTCATATATCCAAAGCCGTCCGGGTTAGCCGTACACATTGCTTCGAGTTGGTCTTTGGTCGGGCGTTTCACACCCGCAGGTTTGATTGCTATTATACACATGATTGTTTTTGATTAGAATGTTGTTTGCATATACCTCTCTTTCATATATATTTCCATTAACACCGGCAGCGGTTTGTAAGTAATAAACTCCTGCCATGTCTCCGTGCCGTCCTCGTGCGTGGTGATGTAGTCCACCATACGCAGGCAAAACTCCACGCTTGCCCGATAGGTGCTGGCTCTAAGCGTTCCGCGAAAGATACGGAACTCTATCGTGTCCCGGTTCTCGTTGTTCACACTCTGATAGCGGTCGCCTGAGTAACCTTTCTTTTTGTGCAGGTCTTTGCGCACCTCCTTGGCGTAGTGTTCCTTGTAACACTTGTCCTCGAAGGTCTTTGAGTACACGCACCATCGGTTGGCTCCGCGTCTGGCAAAGCGTTCCACATACGCTTGGTTGTCGGCTATGAATTGCCTCATGCGTGCCACGAGAACGGCTTGCTCGTCTTGGTCGTCCGTGCCTAACCACGTGCGAC
>OQWI01000428.1_pt1 | contig 19380 bp, 17 predicted proteins | sample 1691551 | NCBI WGS metagenome assembly OQWI01 (sample SAMN03418259, study PRJEB22391) | human gut metagenome | biome: human-gut; feature: organic feature; material: feces | host: Homo sapiens | place: Tanzania | collected 2013-01
AGGCTCGTCCTTACACCCGTCTGTCGGTAGTAGATTATTTCGGCAGAAAGATGGTGGATAATCTTCCGGAAGAAGTGAAGGTGGGTACGATTACCGTAGCCGTGGGTGGTGCCAGCATCGACCTCTTCGATAAGGATAAGTATCAGAAATATCTTCAGAGTGCTGAAGTTGCCGATTGGCTTCGCAACTATGCCAAGGAATATGGCGGAAATCCATACGGTCGCCTCATCGAACTCGCCAAGATGGCTCAGCAGAAGGGTGTTATCAAGGGCATCCTGCTGCACCAAGGAGAGACCAATAATTGCGATCCTACCTGGCCTTCTAAGGTAAGGAAAATCTACAACGATATGCTTGCCGATTTAGGACTTGATGCCAAGGATGTACCATTGCTTGTGGGGGAATTGGGACAGAAAGACCAGAACGCTGCCTGCTGGGGACATAATGCCATTATCGACAATATTGCTGCTACGATTCCTACAGCCCATGTCGTTTCTTCCAAGGATTGTCCTCTGCAGAGCGACCGACTCCATTTCACAGCAGAGGGCTATCGCATGTTTGGCAAGCGTTATGCCGACGTGATGCTCCAACTTCTGGGTGTGGTGCCAGTGGAGAACCGCAACTACTTTGTACGTTATGAAAGTACTGCCGGTGCCAACCTCTGGGACCGTCAGGCTATCTACACCTTGCCAAAGGCTTTGGAGAAGGGTGCCAAATATTCGCTGACCATGAAGGTGAGAACTTCTGCCGATTGCGCAGAACTGGGTTTCTGGCCTATCTGGAATGCAAGCGACAACAAGAACCAGTGGGGTGGAAGTGCTGATGTGCAGTATCTGGCAGCCTATCCTATTGAGGCTGGCGGCTGGAAGACGCTTACCTGGAATTTCACAGCCAACTTCGCTTTGGATACCTTCCAGTTTGTATTTGGTAAATATGGTGGCACACTCGATATTGATGACCTCGTGTTGGTGAAGGAAGGAACATCAGAGAATCTGATAGCCAACGCCGATTTCTCAGCAAAGCATTTCCAGGGCTGGAGTTCCAACTTGAATGGTCCAAGCTTTTATCTTGCCAACGATGCCGATATTGCTTCTGGCATCGAAATGCCAGCTGTTGCAACCTTAAAGAAATCTGTAGATAAGGCTTACTACACCCTTCAGGGTGTGATGGTCCTTCGTCCTACCAAGGGTATTTATATCCATGGTGGAAAGAAAATCGTGATAAAATAATAAACAATTATAAATTTTAAAAACCGAATGAAATGAAGAAATTCTTAACTTTAGTGGTGCATGACACCTACGGAATACATGAAGGTTAAAAGGTAGATAAATGATGTGCTTCCGTTTGCCTACAGATATGGCTGCGTGGGGTTGAGAATATGACTGCATTGGGTTAAGGATATAACTCCGTTGGGTTACGGATACGACTCCGTAGGCTAACGGAGACGTATCCTTCGGCTTGTCGAGATATCTGCGTCAGCTGATTGAGTCACTTGAGTTAGCTTACTGAACTACTTGGGTTAGCTGATTGAACTACTTGGGTTAGCTGATTGAACTACTTGAGTTAGCTGATTGAACTACTTGAGTTAGCTGACTGAGCTATATCAGTATTCTGTAGCATTACATGTGTATTTTTTTCTCTAATTTAATGCCACATTTGCCACGCTCGTCTTAACTCTTTGATTATTAGAGGATAATGGGTGGTAATAAGGGGCGTTTTTATTGTCACCTTATTGCCACCTATTACCACTTTTGGCATAAAATCAGCAAAATATCGGTGTTTTTGAGGGATTTTTGGGCGAAAATCAAGAAGATATTGAGCAAAAAAGTTGTTTTTTCGGTTTAATACGAGGCTTTTTCTATCGTTTTTGGGAATTTTACTGGCGAAAAAGGGAGGGAAATTACGTTCTGATGCAGTAAAAGATACATCCTGATGCAGTAAAAAATGCGTCCCGATGTAGCATTTGCTACGTCCCGACGCAGCAAAAGTAACGTCCGGACGTAGTAAAAGATACGTCGGGACGTAATTTCAGAAGCGTCCTGGTAGTCATCAAGGAAAGGCTTTTTCTAACTTCAAGTGATCCTCTTGTTAGCTTCAAGTGAGCCTCACTTGAACTTTATGTAGACTATTCGCCGTCACGCAAGAAGTGCCCAAAAAACGTCCCGCACTTTGGGCACTCTGCGCCCCTGGTACGGGCAACGAGAGCCCGTTGCTTGTTCTCTTGATGCCCGTCACTTGTTCCCTGAGTGCCCACTTGATGGTCACGGATAGACCGCTTAATGGTCTCTGACAGAATATCTTATGTACTTTTATTCCTAATCATAATCAGACTTGTCAATCTTTCCTCTCTTATTCTTTGTTTGTATTGTCATTCATTACACACAGGAAGTGTAGACGCTAAAGTTTTTATATAACTGGAGTAGTAAACACTTCATTTTTTGCCTTTTAATTCAACTCAAAGCCGTATTTTATGATACTTCTTGCGATTTTATGATACTTCTATGAGACTTTTCTGTAAAATAAATCGAAAGTCTCATTTTTGTATGTCGCAATGTATCAGATGCTTAGATGGTTATTTCATCTAAATAATGATACTTTGATACTTTTTCTCGCAAAAAAACTTTATGTGCAGGAAATAAAAGTGGAGAAAAGTTGAAGTATCGTGGCTTGTGTGAAGAAGGCAGAGTATGAACAACAAGTGATAGCAATGCAAGAAAGCTTGGATTCTATAATTTAAAACTTAGAATAATCTTGGAGTAGATATTCACCAACGTTCTTGAAAGGAACAAGGATATGATAATCTCCTTCAGAAAATGCGCCAATCTGATATGGATGATATGACACCACTATACCTTGTGGCAATATTGCTATATGTTGCAAGGGTATTAGTCCCTTGTCCTTTGGTATATTCTCACTTTTATTGTTGCTCCAATCTCCACAAGGATAATCGTCAGTAAAATCCGTGGTGAGGCTTTGACTATTGAATAACTCTTGTCGTTTTTTCAAGGCTTGCGCATATATAATCCGGCAGACATCTTCCATGTGTTCCATTTTTACCAACATATCACAAGAAACAAATTGTTCTAACTTTTTGTCGTATGTCCGATAATAGGCATGGGGAGCACCATGAGTACCAGCAAAAAAGATATCAGCCTCCACGAAATAAGTAACATACCTTGTATTGTCAGCTACAGGACGAGCCGAGAAATGTACGTAAAAGGGTTGCAAGGGATATAGCTCTCCTTGGTCATCGCTGTATTCCTTTTTCACCCATTTATAGTATTGTGAGGAATAATCCCGAAAAGCTTCTTGTATATTATCTGTATGTCTAGAAAGTTCTATTTCTGGCGAATCGTCATTTTCATGTGTTGCTGCAAATTCCTGCATGATAGCTTGATTCAGCCATTCCCGAATATCCCTATCAGTCTTGCTTCTTCCGTCAGGATAAGTCAGATTGCACATCAGCTCCGCCGTACTAGCCTTTTCCGAAACGATTGAATCTTCACATTTCTCACTAAAAGTGCGGAAGCTAAGGTTGTCCGAAGATTGGCAAGAAACACATAACAATATTGCGAAAAATAAAATGCTAACTCTCTTCATGATTCACTTGTTGTTTTTGACTATTTGTTTTTTACCTCAATATATAAAGGTGGCACTGAAACAACTTTTTCACGGCGTATGAAAGCACCATTAAAGAATGCTTCAACTAAATCAACATTTTTATCTACCTCAGCATATTTTACAATACAGCTTAGACCTTTCAAACAAAAACGTCCTGTCTGGGTAGGAATTACATAAAATTCAGGACAAAGAACCAAATACACCGAATCACCTTTATAAGAAACAGTTTCACGATTGATAACTGTAGGTATATTTACCCCATGCAAAACAGCCTTACCAATATCTTCCGTTTGCAATTTCATTTGCCTTGCATCCATATTGGTATAAAGTCGTATCTGGCACTTTACACTATCACCGAGCAAAATAGTCTTCTTGTCTGTAGAAATGGTTGCTTCTATAAAATCATCAACGATTTCACTATTCTTTACAACGGTGAAACTCAAATTGGAAGGCGATGACAATTCTTTACCATGTGAATCTACTATAGTGAGAACAGGAACACGATTAATGCCTTTCCTGAAACATTTAAACGAATATGTAAACTTAATGGTATCGTTACGTGTTGTTTTTCCATTTCTTGTAATATAAGATTTTATCGTGTTTATACTGGGATTAGTGAGAACTTCTAATTTGTCCTTGTCATAAGACAAACTCTTGATGGAATCAATGTCGTCATTAACTTCAAAAACATATACTATGTCTACCTTTCCGCTAAAGACGGAATCAGGATACTCAACAGAAGACTTTATCTGTGCTGATAGATTTAAAGTTTCCATCAAGAAGAGAATAAAAATAAATATATACTTTTTCATGATTCACTTGTTTTTGGAAATAGACTATTGTCGGAGAGGAATTTTGTTTTGAAGTAGGCATCTGCCATTCCAGTCAAAGATTGAAATCACATTATAGCGTCCACCTTTTTTAAGATACCTATATGATTGGCAAACAAGCAATTCCTCTTCGGAAGTTAGTCCCATGACACCGGCATTACACGGTAGTTGGATTGTGTGAAAATTATCCAAGTCGATAATGTAAGAGAATGAGTTCCTATCATCTCCTCCTTCTACCATAATCTTGCTTTCTTCTGTATTCATCAGAACATTATAAATGTTAGGGATGGAATCCTTATTAAATTTTAAAGCTTTCTTGCCATCTACAACTTGCCAGTATGGACTATCCAAACCAACAGTAGTTAATATCTTACTCAACTGCTTGTTCTTTTCTTTGTAAATCCACAGAGTAGTCCTACAACTATCTTCTGATTGTGCAAATAGCTTCTCTGTGTTTATTAAAATCAGAGAGTACATTCCTTCTACGGCAATTCTTGTTGTCAACGGTAATTTATGCTTTTGGATTATATGTGCCAAGGAGTCTTGCGAGACTTCTTGAGCTACAGCAGCCGTACTTACAAACAAGAGCAATACAGTAACTGATATTGCTTGTAAAAAAGCAAAAGTTAATCTTCGAACTTTGAAATCTTTAAATTTCATTTTCTGATATTTCTAAACAGAGTGTTTTTAGCAGAAATCATCTGTATTGTACTTCGTTATGACCGCCATTGCCTGCACAATGTGTACATTTGCCCCTTCCATTGCATAAATAGCATAGGCTTCCCGACATTGAAGTTCCTGATCCATAACATATATGGCATTGTCCATTTCCATTGCATACAAGACATTTGACCCATACTTGCATTGGTTGCAATTGACGTGAAGGATTATTATTAATAGAACCTGAAGAAGCCTTTGTTTTTGAAGGTGAAGTGCTTACGTCTGATGAAGTTGAATTGCTTGAAGAACTCGACTCATTGCTTTTGAAAGGTTTGTACAGCCCATCATAATTATTATAATCAAATCTTGTATCCTCCGAATATGAACCATAGATATACCTTTTCTCATAATTACCAGAACTGTTCTTATTTACAACCTCAATTTTGTTATCATGGACTCGGAGGTAAGAATTTGCCACAGGCTTGGTTAATAAATTACCATTTAGATCAAATGCTCCTTCTAAGCCATTTCTTTGACATATAATATGGGCGAATCCATCTCCTATACTTCTGATACGCAGAAGCTCATAGTTTCCTGATGGTATAACCTCATTCCCTCTTATGTCATAAAGGCTCTTTTCTCCAAAATTATTTTCACAAGGAATAGATAATAATATTTTACCTTTATCTGTCTTGCAACAGTCAACGTAAACACTTGTAAAATGTTTATTTGTTGGTATTATACATCTGCCACGACGCGTAAAAACACCTTTAAAATCCCCTGTACTAACACAGAAAAAATGTGTATCAGCACTCTCAAGTGCAATATAGGAAATCCGATTAAATTTTATCGGTATAATATTTTTGCCTTCAATATCTGCTGCTCCACACAGATTACCTTGTTGAAGTTCATACCAAATAAAACCATCTTCACCAACTCTTCGGACTTTCTTTATTATTTGCGAATTACTTTTTTTTACAGATGTTGTTGCGCGACGTTGCTGTGAATGTGATCGACGTTGTTGAGCACAGACTTGTACACATAAAAACATCATCAGAAAAATTATTATCTTATTCTTCATTTTTGTAAGTATTTTAGTTTAAACACATTCTTACTCTTTCGTCAGCATAAGGAGTGCCGTCGAATATTGATTTTTTGTTCATAAATTCCCTTTCTGTTCCATAGAGCATTAACCATGGCATATTCCATTGTTTGGAGAATTCAATACCTTCTTGTAATAATGTTGCGCTTCCCCCACATTCATACAAAAATCTATTTAAATCATGATTGTCAAGAAATAGCCATAATTGGAATTCCGTTGGATAATGAGCAAAATGCAACTTTACTTTTTCTTTTAGCTTTGGGTTATTCTTAATTACCTCTTTCTTATTTACAGCTTCACAAAGAATTTGTTGGTAAGCAAAGTCCAATACACCATCTAACACACCTACATATTCAAGTTGTCGTGCTTCTTGTGCATTAAAACGCAATTTATTTATAAAGTAGCGAATATAATTATGAGGTTTAAAGTCTAAGTTGCCCCAAACTTCTCCGATCAACCTTACCTTAGGAAATTTTCTCTTAATTGATTTTCTGAAATAATTCCAGAAAGCATAACGTGGACCTGTTGCATGGTCAAGACGAATAGCATCAAATCCCATTTCACACAAGACCATTGCTCTTTGTGTCAGATAACTTTGGACTTCTTTATTCTTTGTGTTGAACATTGGCAAGTCCTTAATGTTTGCAAAGCATTTATAACTTCCATCTTGATTATAACAGAACCAATCTTTATGATCTCCATCTGTAAATAAGGAACAAGAGCAGTGACAATGATTTGCAACAAAGTCAGCCACAACAATCATACCTCTCTTATGGACTTCATTAACTAATTCCACAACATCATTCTCCGTTCCAAAATGCGGGTCAACTTGTTTGTAGTCAATAACATGATAGCCATGATAAGCTGCAGTTTTATGAAAAGGAGTTAGCATGATTCCTGTCATATCAAGATTCTGAATATAATCAAGATGCTCGATTATACTCTTAATGCAACCACCTTTGAAATTACCATTACCATCTTCTCCATTCATGGGGAAGAAACGGTCTGTCAAAATATGGTATATTCTTTCTTGCTTCATACTGTTCGAAATTTTAATTTCCGAAAACAATTTGCTATAATTAAAGCCTTTGGAAAACGTTTTACTTGGTTGAACATCTTCCTTGCCCTTTCAAAATTCTCCGTTCATGCTTTCTTTGCAAACATTTGTTGATTAGCCAAAAAACACATAGCATGAAGCATGCTAGAACTGTGGCTAAAGAATAACAGAAAGCTTCCTGTTTCAATAATTCGTTTAACTCCATAATAAAATATTAACTTATAAATTCTTTACCATTTGCACAATCGTACATATCACAGTTATTATTGCGAAGATTGCCCCAAAATAGCCGATAGTATGACTCATCAAAGCTCTATGTTCTTCTCTTAGGTCTTGTATATCACCCATAACGCCAAAGGCATTTATGATACAACAATCCACATGAGAGCGGTTCATCTCTAAATCATATAATACATTCCATATTCTCTTCTCTCTCTGAAAGAATATAATAGGATTCCAATAACTAATCTTCCGTTCTTCTATTTCGCTAGTTTTTACACAATTAACCAAATAGTGAATTTCTACAGAACGCAAGAACTTAGGATAATTCTTACCAACACCTGCAATACATGAAAATTCTATTGCATCTACAATTGCCACATCATCTCCAGAAACATGTATTTTATCCAGAAATTCATTACGTGCAGCTACTTCCTTTTGCAAATCTGCACGACGATTTATAATCAAACCATTAAGACCAGAATAGTATAGATCATATGAATTCCTTGAAGAATGGTTATGGCCGATAGCTTGTTCTATATGAGCCTGAGGTGCATAATCATAACCTTCGTCAGCTTTTAACAAGCCATATATTTCGGCTTGAGAAATATACCATTTTATATCAATTTCTAAAAGAGAATACCTAGCCCTAAAATCTATGTTTAAGTCTTTTTGGTTGACAAAAGAGTTTGATAAGGACATAATGTAATTTGGTATCGTTGTTGAACATGAGCCTTCATTCAAAAATTGTAAATTTTCATTCCATGAACATTCCCCTTTACAGAAACAACAATCACACTTAACATTTAATCTTGTACTCTCCTTTATGGTTACTTTTGCTCGTTTATAAAACAAATGCTTCAGCAAGATAACCTCGTCAACAGAAAGCCCATTAAAATTCAATACTACGACATAGGTTCCGATACGATTTTCAAGATTGAGACAGAACAATACAGTACCAATTATCCACCGATCAGCATCCTCAGTATTTATTTCTTCATATTCCAAGTCGAATTGGGATACGACGAAACTAAGTTCTTTTGAATATGCTTTGCTTTCCCTTGACTTTTCGTATTCCATCTGCAAACATTTTGTTGCATATGGTCCATCTGCTATATGACAGCTATTAGGAGGAAACCTTGATGACAAAAAACGATTATACTTTTCTCGATATCTCTTTTTATCAAGCAAATCTGTCATAGATCTATTCCCAAGATGAATCTCTGTCAATTGCATTTTTCTATACGTATTCCATACGCTATTGAAACTTTGCACCAACAGAGAGTCCTTAATCTTACAAGGGTAGTATATGTTGAGCGTTCCGTTCATAATCTGTTCCTTTAAAAATTAAACAAAACATACATTTCAATTAAGATTATTATAACTATATATATAAATTGGAATATTCTACGTGCTATGGCATTTGATATGCTATGTAAGCATTTATCATATATACCAACAGGAACAGCCCCAACAACCCAGGTTCCAATTGTGTACGCAAAGCAAAATCGTACTATCCATGTCATCCAATCGTCAGCCCAGTTAGTCCAATCTTTCAAAATGCACAATATATATGTAGGTACATAGACTATGGCAAGCATACTCCACCAAAGGACATTGTCTATTTTGTCACTAGAACTGTTATTTACAACTTTTTTTTTCTCATCTTTTACTTGTGGCACAAATAATGAATCACATTGTAAGCAACTTGAAATTTTGCATTTAAGGAAGCTCCAAACAGTACCAGCATCCCAATCAATACATCCATATGAAATAGAATTACATGTCTGAACGGTATAAGTTCTATCCGAGAAATTATTTCTGAAAGTAGTTATAGATACTTTCTCTGTATTCGGCGAAACATTTACATCATGTGGTGCTTCTTTCCTATTTGTTATTTTTAACTTCGCTAACTCTGCAAGAAAACTTTTGTAATTATCAACACAAATAGCATATCTTTTGTCTGGATTTACAATAACTTCATGTGGAGTTATTGTTATCATTGAATTGGAATTGTATTTAATTACAATTTTATCAACAGTTCTATCTATCACCAGATGCTCTTCCACATGAGTTTCTTCAGACTCTTCATTTTGTGATACATTTATTTCTTCCTCTTTTTCTGCATTGTCTTTAGGTTCTTTAAACAAATTATTTTCATCTATATGAGTTTCTTCAGATTCCTCATCTTGATATGCATTTAAATTTTCCAACTCATTTCGCAAGTCAAACACAGATTGGAAACGCTCATCTTTTCTTGGCATCATGGCTTTCTTTATTATAGAAGCCATTGCATTAGAAACATTGTGTTTCAATAGGCAAACCATAGGGAAGCCTTCATTTAGAATCACCGAAGCTACTGATGGACATCGTCCTACAAGCATTTTATACATAGTAGCTCCAAGCGCATACACGTCCATCGTTACAGGAAAGTCCTTTCCTTCATGATAACTTGATTGCTCTATTGGCGCATAACCAGGAGTACCACCTCCAACCGTTGTACTTGACTCGGGCACTCCTTTTTCATCATACTGTTTGGAGAGACCAAAATCAATCAATACTACCGAATAGGATGCTTTGCCGCTGTCTTGACGAAGCATGATATTTGAAGGTTTTACATCAAGATGCAATACATGGTGCTTGTGCATATAACCCAAAGCAGAAGCTATTTGCTTGGCATACTCTATGGTTTCTGTCTCAGATAGCCTATGGTTATTTAAAATCAAATCATCCAAACTTCCTCCATCTATGTATTCCATGGAATAATAAACTGTACCATTAGCTTCAAACGTTTCTAATACATTAATAATATGAGGATGTTTTAGTTTAGACAGATTGTCTGCCTCACGAAGAAATTTCTTTCGGTAATCAGTAAAAAGCCCCTCTTTGTTTCCATTGGTCACTTTTGAACCTTCACGTCCATTAATTTCTTTCATAAAGAATTCCTTGACAGCAACATATACATTGCTGTCAATAGTACCAAGACTTCCTTCTATTCTTATTTTAGTTTTAGCCTTATAAGTAACGCCAAATGAACCTTGCCCCAAGACTTCTTCTATTTCATAAGAGTGTTTTTGACCACGTAGTATATCTCCTTGAGAAAGTGTTTTATTTTCCATGTATAACGTTTTGAACGATTATTGTTTTCCACATCCAAAATATGTATAAGATGTGCAGAATGATTGTCTCGATTGTGTTGAGAATTAAGAACTAACATCTTAATGATTTCTTCCTCAGACTTTTGCAGATTGAGCATGAAGCAGAGATTGGCATTGGAAGCTTCTTCGAGCATGCCATCAGAACACATATAAAAAAAATCATTAGGTCTGATATCTTTCAATGTAACTATGTCTGCTTTATATCTATGCTCTAAATGAGGTTGAAGAGCACGAGTGATTACATTCTTTCGTAGATAATTTTCTGCATCCTCAGGTGTTAGTTCTCCTATTTTAATAAGGTCATTCACTAAAGAATGATCCTCTGTTTGAAATATAATGTCAGCTCTATCTTCATTTTTTAGAGGACGAATCTGATACACTCGACTATCACCCATGTGTGCGATAGTTGCACCTTCTTCGTGAAGCATCAGAAAAGTCATGGTAGTTCCCATTTTTTTTGCTTCATTAGTCGCAGTATCACGTTCGTCTAACAGATTGTAAGCTACATCTATGGCACGTAACAGCATATTCTCACTGAAATTCTCTCCAGCTTTCATTGCGGCGTTAATTGTTGTACTAATAGCCTCACATACCGTAGAACTTGCTATTTCTCCTGCTTCATGACCACCCATTCCATCACATAAGATAAACATTCGATCTTTTTCATTGTTTATCTTTTCTTGCTCAGGGTACAGCCAATCTTCTTGATGAGGATGTCCTTCCTTATCAACTCTTTGTCCATATTCATAGATGGATAGTGCCTTTATTTTGTATTCCATAAGATCACACTATAAATTAGTCTCTTCAGAATCTTTTATGATAAACTTAACTTCGATATTGGCAAATTTTATAATCATGCCATTTTGAAGTATAATTCGGTCATCTGCCATCAATTGTTCACCACTTATATAAGTAGGATTCTTATTCTGCCAATTTTGAAGGATATGTTTGCAACAGCCATTAGTTAACCTTGCGACTTCAATTTTAGCATGTTTTCGGCTCATTCTTTTTTCTCCAGAATAGTCAAAAACAGGAACATCTACCTGTTGAGGTGGCTTCTGTAGTTTCCTTCCTATTGTATTTGTTCCAAGATGAAGTTCCCAACTTTTGCCAGATTTTTCTACAAGGCAACCTATAAGTATATTTTTAGAAGCATCGCCTGTAGCAGAATTTGGATTTTTATCTTCTATGACTGTTTTCTCTTTGTCTTTCTTGCCTAATGAATTCTGGCAATCTGCCACAAGAGACTTACTCTTGCACACAGGGCATATAAAATCTACTCGCTTTTTAAACTGTAGTAAAGAGCCACAAAAAGGACATTTTACTTTTATTAAATCTTCCATTTTAGTATTACCATTTCATTACAACCATCTCATCACTAAATCTACCCCACATCACAGGGTGTTGCTTATCACCTGAAAGGCGTTTAACTCCCTTGCTAACATAATCGAACAATTCTTTTGCCGTAATTATTCGGTCTCGATTAGCATCAGCCCGACCTCTCAACCCATTCTGAAGGCAAGAAGTAAAGAAACCATTCTTCATGTCAGTGCACTCTATTGATGTCTCATTGTTTCTTGATGACAAAAAAAGGAGCACATTATAGTCATTAAATTCTTGTTCATGCTTAGTGGCTTGTCCCTGTCTCATCTTTCCCGAAAAACAAGCATCCGCAAAAATGATTTTATTTCTAGCCTTGCAATGAGCCATTATTTTACGAATTTCGGAATAAGACAGTTGTGAATCATAAGCACAAAAACTTCCAGGCTTTCCATGCCCACTAAAGAAGAACACAACTGTATCATCGTAAGAAGCCTTGGAAAAAGTTGCCTGCAACTTCATGCATATACGTTTTTTGGTAGCATTTGCATTTGTTAATAAAACACATTCTGTCACCAAATTCTTTGAATATATATATTTGATTGTCGAAGCATCATTTGCTGGCAGATACAAATCCATTTTTGTTCCTGGATAATCACTAATTCCAACAGAAACTAAATAGGTTCTAGCATCTGCCACAAATGGCATGAAAAGTACGACAAGTAGGCTAATAAATATTTTGAATTGCATAATATAATTACGCCATGTAATTGTCAATATTGCCATCATTCACATAGTCTGGTCCTTGCGCAGAAGAATCATTTTGGGCGAGATAGTCATCATGGATAGCTTGCATTGAAATATTCATGTCAGAAATATCTTTCACTTCATCAGGAGTTATCTGTCCATCTTGATTAATATCTTGAGCCATTAAGTCAGCTATATTATCATTGTCAATATCTATAATACCATATTCATGACCATTAACAGAAAGAACAGCATAATCCCACTGACCATCATCACCATGGTCTATGGTTCCATACGACAATACCTCAATATCAGAATCTGAGTCCTCTTCAGGATTATACAAAACTTCTATGTCAGAATCTTCTTGCAGAGAATTGGATTCATGTACATCATCACTTTGAACTTTTGGGGGATTCCCATCATTGTAAGAAATACTTAGATGGCTTCCAAATTCTGCATGTTCGGCATCTGACATGCTCTCCCATTCTTCTGCTGTATAGGTATTAAACACCTTGCCATGCCATACAAATACACCTCCTGCTCCTACTTGATGACGAGCAAAGGCAAAAGCTTGGGCAAAAGGCAAAGCATTGTCAACTTCTGCTACTGGTATAACTGTATCTACATGAGCTTGTCCATCAACTCCAGCAACAGGTGTACTTCCCAACTCTTCTTCTACTTCTTCCGGTTTCTCTGTTCCTGCGTATGCAGCCGTTGACACCGCCCCTAAGACTACTCCAGAAATGCCTCCTATGGTGACTTGCTTCCAAGATAGCTTTTTATTAGCCTTCTCTGTTATTACATGATTATTTTCCATTGCTATAAAACTTTAATTGTTTAACTTGTGATGCAAAGATACATCCAACAACACATGAAAACAAGATTTTATGATTATTATGAGCCAACGACATTAGTTTTTACACGAAATGCTTGTTTTTCATGATTTCTTGGCATTATTCTTTATAGATACATTTACAATAGTTACATCCTTTATTTTGACGTAATACATCATATGGCGTGTTTCCTAAATTATGTCTACATTTTGGATTAGGGCAAATATACTTGTGGCGGAAATCTTTATCTAAATCATGCATCTTGATAGTTAATGAATTTTTAGGATTCATGCCTCTTATAAAAAACACCAATGCAATGATAACAGAAATTCCTGTTGCAATATATCTCATCATACCCAAAGCTGGGATAAACATAAATAATACACCAATACCGCTTAAGATTCCTCCCACTCCTCGTAAATTATTCTTTTTTTGTTCAGCCAACTGTATTTCTATTTTTCTGCTGTCATATTCTTCCCATATTGTCTTAAGATGTAATATGGAAAATTCTGGTGGTGGAGGCGGTGTTACCACATTCAAGATTTTTCTCAGTCCATCAATTATTTTAGGCAAATCAATAGTATATCTATCTTTGCCAAGTTGAACTTTTGAACTTTCTTTTATCGTTTTAGCTTCTATCTCTTGCTCATCAACATACGTACTGTTTTGCAAATTAAGATTTCGGATTGCAATCCCCAATACCTTTCGGGTGCTATCGTCAGAAAACTCCATGACAAGGGCACAATGGTTGCGGCTAACAGAATTAGGAACACTTTGAGGTGAGCCTACCACAAAAGCCTTTTGCCCCATTTTCACCAAGAGTCGATGTAGATTTTCTTCCCTACCTATGACTATGTCTAATTTTGTCATTACACAATCTTATTTTGTTTTTGTCAATAAATCTTTCAACTTACGAAGAGCATCCTTGGATGCAGTAACCTTAAAAGCAAACGTATGTCCATCGCTAAGAACCAACATTTGTTTTGGAATATCAATTTGGTTGATATAGCCCATATTAACAATGTGACTTTTCCCAATTCGAACAAAATGTTTGGCCTTTTCTTCTAATGTTAAAGTTAAGAGGTTTTGCATCTTTGCCAATGTCATACCTATCGTATATTTCACCTTATTGGCTGATATAATATGAGTGTAATTCCCATCTGCCATGAAATAAACAAGATGGCTTACATCTAGTCTTAGCAAAGAATCTCTTGAATTTAAGTACAAGTATTTTGGTGACATGTTTTTTCTTCTTATTTATTGTTTATGATACATATTTTCTCCAAAAATCCTCTTGGTACATAAGCCGTAGCCACAGTCATCATCCCTTCAACCACAACGCCAACCCTCAGTTGCCCTTTATACTTCGCCACTCTTCCCACGACTCCCTTGAACTTACCATCGGTAATTTTGACCATCTGTCCCTCCTCAAACTTCACCCTCACCTCATCTTCCGAAGCAATCAAGATGTCTTCTGCCTCAGCCTCGCAGATAATTTTCAAACTCTCCATCTGTCTCTCTGGAATAACCATGGGAGTCTTTTCTTTCTTGCCATTCACGGAGAAATAACGATAATAAAAGCGGAGGAAAGGGAGGTTGACGTTGTCATAGACAAAAGACTTGATTTCGTCTTCTGTTCCAAAAGCGAAGAAAATGTTGGGGATTCGGGATTCTACTACTTGCTTGCGTTTTCCTTGGATTAACTTTGTGGTCATAATGGTGGGATAATAAGCTTTCACATTCTTGGCTACTAGATAATCGTAGGCTTTCTTTTCCCTACCATACGTGGAACGAAGTGCATACCAATGAGGTATGTCTTTATTGCCTTCTTTACTACTCTTAGAAAATGTTTCCGATAGAGCGTTTTTTGTGGACACCCCTGTTTGTGAATTCTTGGCAACATGGTTGTTTAGAACTTCGGGGAGGACACTGGGGATAAGCCCAATGCATGGAGGGGCTTCGCCGCCTCTTGATATAGTTCCATCAAATTTCATGATAGATGATTAATAGAAACTTGGCCCACGACTGAACTTAGTTTCACTTAAGGACATAAAAAAGCGTGAACTGTCCTGTTGTCCATTCCACGCGTCGAGGCTCTCGCATTGCCTATCAAAGTTGAACAGACAACGTTAGAGCCCACACCGATATGATAATCCGTACCATGGAAAAGAAACTCCACGGATAGATATAATCACACCCTGGGCATCTACCGTTGCTACGTTCAAGACTTTGATAATGTGGAAAAGCTTGCGAGAATTTCGACACGTCTCAAACACAGCGTCAGATAAACGCCAATTAATATGTCTTAGCTCTTCCTACTCCCACCCAATGTCCGCTTCATGCAGCCTTATCCGTTTCCGAACGAAAAGCAATCAGCTCGGCGCTGGCAGTCTCACTCTCTATTCTAAGGATTTACGTCCTAAAGAGAGAAGAGAATTCTAAAGAGCTGCTGCAAATTTAACAATAATATTTGAATACACAAAATTTTCAGACCATTTTTTCCAAAAAACTTTGCGATAAGAAGAAAACCAATAATGAAAAGCCTGTTAGTGAATAAGGTTCGACGAGATTTGAAGAGACAAAGTACCTACATACGCACATGTATAACTTTTTTTAAAAAAGATACCAAAGACTTATTACTGCCTCATAATCATTCATATTATACTATAATAATAAGACTTCTCTAAAAGAAAAACTCTCTTATGTGTGAGCCACTTACTAGAAAAGGCAGAGGGTGTGTCAAAAGTTTCCTGCCTAAAAACAGCAAAGGAGAAACTTTATGTCACACCCTCCATCTGACAATTCACCTATTTCAAACTTTTTCTCCGAATAAATCATCCAATCCTACTTCGCTCTGAATCATGCCTTCCTGAGCATTCTTTTTTATTCCTGCAGCTGTAACGAAAGTTAGATGCAGTGCCTTGCTGGTATTTGATGCTTGTCGGAAGATTTCTCTTCTGTCCAGCAGTTTTTGCAGATAAGCAGGGGTGATGTCGTATGCCTTGAGAGAATACTTCATTTCGCAGAGATTGATAATCTGGTCTCTGCGGTCTAATATCAGGTCAATCTGTGCACCTTCAATTCCTTTTTCCTTGTTGGCTTTCTGCTGCCAGGAATATACATTCGTCTGAACTCCCAGAATGCCTAGTTTTTTCTTAATCTGTGAGATGTGGTGAAGGCAAAGCTGTTCGAAGGCATAGCCGCTCCAGGCACGATGGGACGGAGAGTCTATCATATTGCTCCAGAGATGTTCGTCGGTCTCCTCTTTACCTTTTATGTAATGTAAATAGAATAAAGTGTAGAGGTCGGTCAACTGATACATGGCACCGTTCGACTTGTTTCCGAATGAGTTGTATTTTCTGATGAAGTCGCAGCTGATGAGATCATTAAATGCTTCTGTCAGTTTTCCGCCCGATGTGAGATGTAACGCCTTCATCACATCTTCTCTCGTCATACCCATCTTTTTCTTGGCAAGAAGTTCCACAATTCTGCGGTAAAGTATGGAATCCTTGAAGAGTGAGCGGAACAGAAACTCGTATTCATTGGATAGTTCTGCGCCTTCTGCGAAAAAAAGCATGTCAATATTTTGAGGCAAGCTATATTGCTTGTCTATCATGTTGAGGTAAAACGGTGTACCTCCCATAATCATGTAGCATTCTGCTATCTGATGGCGGGTCCATACGATACCTTTTGATTGTAAGAAAAGTTCAGTCTCGTTAAGATCGAAAGGGGCGAGGTAAATCTTTCTGGTCACACGATTATGCAAGCCGCCTTTGTCGCCCAGAAGTTTGTTGGTCATCCAGGTAGTGGCAGAACCGCAGACGATGAACTTGATGTTAGGCTGGTCTGAAGCCCATCCGTTCCAAAACAAATCTAAGGCACGGATGAAATTAGACTTCGGTGTATCCAACCATGGCAATTCGTCAATGAAGATGATGATTTGCTCTCTTTCTTCCAATAGGGTAGAGAGATAGGCACGCAGTTGAGAGAAAGCCTCGAACCAGTTTTTGGGTCTTGCCTGTTTCTTTCCGGAATACAATGCCAACTGCTCGCTGAAGTAAGCGAGCATCTCGTTCTTGGAGCATTGGTACACCCCCGTCATATAGAAACTAAACTTCTCGCCCAATAATTGTTTGACGAGATATGTTTTGCCGATTCGTCTTCTGCCATAGATGGCGATGAATTCTGGCTTGTTGGAACTGATGCAATTCTCGATTAGCTCAATTTCCCGTTTTCTTCCAATGATATTTTGCAGCATATCTTCATTTCTTTAATCTTCTGCAAAGATAACCTAAAATAATGGAAAAACGATGGAAAATCCCTGAAAAGTGCCGATAGTGGTGCCAAAAGTTGCTTTTTTAGGCACTTTTGGCACCACTATCGAGCTTTTTGCAAATGAAACTTACTATTATGCGTTATCTAGCCTCCGATATAATATGCCATAGAATTACTCGAAGATACTGAAATATGTAAAATAAGGCGATGGCTTTTATGAAAACGGCTGCATAGAAACCAAAATGAGGGTGCGTCTTGGACTTATGCAAAAAAAAACTAGTCGGGCTTCAACCCGACTAGAGATTTCATAAGTTTGTTCTTGTCATTTCCGAACCATTCCATTCGTATTGCTCATATCTGTCGAAACGAGCAACGCCGAAAGCCCCACGCCAGTGTAAATATATAAATCATCCTCCTTGACAACGGACGAAAAAATCGACCGAAGCCAATGATGGCTGTCTATAATACACCCCATGAGGCGTTCCCGTTGCTTTGTTTTTGACAATCAGTTTGAAGTTGCGAAGTTCTTATGGCGTCAAAACCAAAGCGTACAGTTACGCCTTTTATGTATATATGTCCTTTCTTTGCCTCCACCCTCCCTAGAGGGCTCTCAGCCAATTCTTAGACGTGGGCAAGGGTAGAGAAAATTTTTGAAATAAGCAAATTTGGAGGCTATTTTTTTGGGTAGTTTCCCTTCTTTTTAACATTTGAGTGTTTTTTTCTTTTAGGGCTTTTTCGTACCCAAATGTTAAATAATACCCAAATGTTGAAAATAATCACGAAAATATTTAATCATTCAACAAATGTTTAGTATCTTTGCATCGTGTTAATATAGATAGTATATGGCAAGACGAAAATCTAAGGAACTCAAGGAAAATGAAGACGATTTGCTTTTCTACCTGGAGTATTGGCAAGAGTTCCCCGATACCTTCAAGAGGGTAGCTGAAAAAGAAATCGCAGAGTTGGAAAACAAAATTAAAAACAAAAAGAAATGAGAAAGCCCCTTCGGGCGGACACTCATTCTTTTAAACTTAAAATATAAGATTATGGAATATACAGAGATGGTTGATAAGGTGAAGGTCTTGGCTGCACAAAACAGAGCTGCCAAGACCGCAGAGGCCAAGGCAGAGGTTCGGCGTCAGATGGATGCACTCAAGGAGTCTGACCCTAAGGCTTTTGCCGTGGCAGTTGGCTACATGGCTAAGACCACAGAGCAGAAAGTCAAGGAACTGACCATGGCTGAGAAGTTTGGTGAGATTTCAGATATGGTCTCCATGGCTTACATTGCAAAGGCTTACTTTGGTAAGTCTCGCTCTTGGCTGGCACATAAGATGAACGGAAACATAGTCAACGGAAAGGCATCGCAGTTCACTCCTGATGAACTTGTTACTCTCAGAGGTGCCTTGCAGGATATGGCTCAGAAATTTGGCTCGCTTAGCCTTGCTATTTAGGCTATCTTGATTTTACACATCGTCCCCGACACAGAGCCGTGCCGGGGACTTCTTAGTATGCTCGGCATGAGCTTATTCTAATGGGTGCAAGTCCCTAACAAGCCCTAATA